>Ga0181553_10000017_pt1 | contig 122369 bp, 135 predicted proteins | sample 011ome_17_FD_133753 | JGI IMG/M metagenome (GOLD analysis project Ga0181553, IMG submission 133753) | Coastal salt marsh microbial communities from the Groves Creek Marsh, Skidaway Island, Georgia - 011502XT metaG (megahit assembly) | ecosystem: Environmental > Aquatic > Marine > Intertidal...
CCTCTGCAAGGCGGTTGGAACGGAAAGTACAACGGATACAACATGCCTGCTTCCGATTACTGGTTCCACGCAACTCTACAAGATGGCAGAGTGTTTAAAGGACATTTTAGCTTAGTAAGGTAAGTTCCAAAAACTCTTATCAATGATCTGCCAACAATACCCTATTTTTGCTCCAAACTTTTTACAATGACTTTATTATTGATGGCCGCAGGAAGTGGTAGTCGATACGGCAAACTCAAGCAGTTTGACGGATTGGGTACCAATGAAGAATTCTTAATGGAGTTCAGCATTTTTGATGCTTTGGAAAATGGATTTGATCATATTGTTGTAATTACCAAGTCCGAAAACCAGGCATTTTTACAGCAATACCTCAATGAGCGATTGCCAAAAAAAGTGACCGTTGATGTCATTGTGCAGTCTATCGACGATCTACCGGAAGGGTTTGAGTATGACGGATTACGTCAAAAACCTTGGGGAACTGCTCATGCGGTTTGGTCCGCTCGTCAATTTATCAAAGGAGATTTTGTAATCATTAATGCCGATGATTATTACGGAAAGCCTGCGTTTAAGGCTGCCGCTGAATTCATCAAGGAGAACAACTTAGGTCAATTTGGACTTGTCACTTACAAGCTTAGCGACACATTATCCGAACATGGCGCTGTTTCTAGAGGCGTGTGCAAAGTGGATGAAGATCGATTGGTGTCAATTGAAGAATTTACCCAAATCGAATCTGTTCAGGGCAGTATCATTGATCAAACTTCAGGTTTAAGCCTACATCCAGACGATTTGGTGTCAATGAATTTTTGGGTTTGTAACGACAAAATTTTCGATTACATCCATGGCTATTTCAAGTCCTTTTTAGCGATTTCAGAAAATTTAGAAAAATCGGAAATTTATCTTCCTTTTGTCATTCAAGAAATGATGATTCAAGGCGTGACTGATGTCAGGGCCATTCAGGTCAAAAGTCCTTGGTTTGGGGTGACCTATTACAACGACAAACTTAAAGCACAGGAGACCATCAAGGGATTTACAGATGAAGGTCAATATCCTTCACCCATGTGGGCAAACTAATCATTCGGGAAGTACTATTGGTAGTCCCAAGTTAGTCCATTGTGTGATGCCACCTTTTAAGTTGTAAATCTTGACAAAGCCTTGTTTTTCGAGAAATTCGGCACAAGCACTGCTTCTTTTTCCTGACTTACAAAAAACCACAATAGGCTCGGTTGGGTCTAACGTCTTAATTTGAATGTTAAACGCCTCCGACAAATAGTCCATATTGTAAGCACCTGCAATAGTTCCCGACTTATATTCGTCAGGAGTTCTAACATCCAGCAGTTTGTAATCCAATTGATCGATTAAATCAACCATTTCGTCGGCCGTAACCATTTCGATAACCGATTGGTTTTGTTCCTTGCAACTCCACAAAAAAATCGCAACAGTAATTGCAAAAACAGAAAAAAAGCGTTTTGTCATGGGTTGAAAATTATACTTTAGAACCTTGCCATTCCATAATACCGCCGAGCAGATTATGGGTATTTGCGAATCCCATTTGATTCATTACCGCACAAGCCTGTGCACTTCGAGCACCCGATCGGCAATAGACGAAATAGTTAACCGACTGGTCTAGGGTCCCTAATTTATCCATGAAACTATGCGGATCTGAAATGTTGATGTTGACAGCGTTTGGAATCATACCTTCGGCTACTTCCTCAGGGGTTCGTACATCTAAAATCACCGAATTTTGATCTTCAGAGGCCTTCTTGGACCACTCTTGTTGCGATAAATCTGCCATGAAAAATTGATTTTATAGACTACAATATTACTAAATTTTAGGGCAGCCGAAACCCGATTAAAATATTTAATTTAACAAATATTTGTGAAATTTGAGCACAAGAACCCGTCTAATAATGATAATTTTGGGCCTGTAAAAAATATGAAAATGAAAAGCTATTTACTATCCTTATTTGCCATTGCATCTTTTGCAATTGGATTCTCAAACACCATTAAGCCCGTCCCTGTAAAACTTTCTGAAAGTAAAGTGTCTTGGAAAGGTTATAAGGTGACTGGATCACACCGCGGGGAGATTGCCATGAGTTTTGGTGAACTTAATATTGAAGATGGCGTTTTAAAAGGCGGAAGATTTGTAATCGATATGTCTTCTATTAATTGTACTGACCTTTCAGGAGAGAGCAAAGGAAAATTGGAAGGCCATCTTAAGTCTGAAGATTTTTTCTCTGTTGTTAAATTTCCTGAGGCTTCAATGGTAATTACTTCGGTAAATGGGACTGGTTCCTTTTACGATGTGGTTGCAGATCTTACCATTAAAGGCAATACAAATTCTGTAAAATTTAACATCACCTTGACTAAAGAAAAGGCTTATGCCCGATTAAAAATTGATCGATCTGAGTTTGATGTGAAATATGGTTCAAACAGTTTTTTTGAAAATTTGGCAGATCGCGCGATCTATGACGATTTCGACCTCGATGTCGTTCTGTCATATTAATCCTTAATAAATTAATTAACAAATCCCGTTTCGACGGGATTTTTTATTTGACAAAAACTGGCGCCGTCGGGGTTGATTCTGACGCCAAGAATCGATAGCCATCAACCTCAAAATGTTTCAAGTCCTCTCCAGTTTTGATGTCATTCTCAATTATAAATCGTGTCATCAATCCTCTGGCATGTTTAGCAAAGATGGCGATGGTTTTTAAACTGCCATTTTTCAACACTTTAAATTGCGGAGAGACTACTTCGCAATCAAGTAGTTTAGTATCAACTGCTTTGAAATACTCATTACTGGCCAAGTTTATCAACAGCTTGTCCTCTCCCAATTCTTGTTGCAAGGCTCTTGAAATCTTAGTTCGCCAAAAGGCGTAAAGATTGGCGTTTTTTCCAACTGGAAACTTAGTTTTCATTTCCAATCGGTATGGCTGAATCAGATCCAAAGGCTTCAGTAAGCCATATAATCCCGAAATTATCAACAGTGTATCCTGCAATTTAGGGAGAAGCTTTGGATCCAAATTGTACACATCTAATCCTTTGTAAACATCCCCGTCAAAAGCAAAAACCGCTTGACGAGCATTAGATGGGCTGAAAGGAAGTGACCAATTTTGATTTCTTTCAAAATTGAGCTGTCCCAAAGCTGGCGAAATGTCCATTAACTGGGATAATTGCTTTGCCGACTTCTTTTTTAGTGCTCTGTTTATGGTTTCCGCATCCGATAAAAAGGCGCTTTGAGTGAATTTATCGGTCATGACTTTTTTTTCAAAGTCCAAAGATTTAGCAGGAGAAACGACGATTTTCATGTGATATATTTTTTCAAAAATAGGAATTAGAATAGACTTCTAAAAACGGTTTTATATTTGGGCGTGAACCGCATAATTTCTCCACTTTTCAATACACTCTGTCATGTCCTCAGGCAATGGAGCTGAAAACGAAAGTCGTTTTCCAGTAACTGGATGTTCAAATCCCAATGTCTGCGCATGAAGACCCTGTCGGGGTAAAACAGAAAAACAGTTTTGAACGAATTGCTTGTATTTGGTAAAGGTGGTGCCTTTTAAAATTTGATCACCGCCATATCGAGCATCATTAAACAGAGTATGGCCAATGTGCTTCATGTGAACCCTAATTTGATGCGTTCTACCTGTTTCCAAGCGACAAGTCAATAAGGTAACGTATCCCAATCTTTCTTGAATTTCATAATGCGTTACCGCCGGCTTGCCTTTGTCGGCGTCGTCTCCAAAAAAGACTGTGTTTTGAAGTCTGTTTTTTGGGTGACGTCCAATATTTCCATCAATTGTGCCTCTTTCATGCTCAACAGCTCCCCAAACCAAAGCCGTATAGGAACGCTCAGAAGACTTGTCAAAAAACTGTCGAGCCAGATGAGTCATGGCCTGCTCAGTTTTAGCCACAACCAAAAGACCGCTTGTATCTTTATCAATTCGGTGTACCAGTCCAGGACGGTTATCGGAATTGAGTGGCAAACTTCTAAAATGGTGAAGTAAGGCATTGATGAGCGTGCCAGAATAGTTGCCATGACCGGGATGAACTACCATTCCTGCAGGCTTGTTTATGACCATCAAATGATCATCCTCAAAAACAATGTCAATTGGAATATTCTCAGCAACAAGCAAGTTTTCATAAGGAGGGTGAGTAAACATTACCTGCACTTTGTCGCCTGGCTTGACCTTATAATTTGATTTGACTACCACTTCATTGACAAAGATTGCCCCTTCTTTGGCAGCAGCCTGAATTTTGTTTCTGGAAGCATTTTCAACAAAATTCATGATAAACTTATCAACCCTCAGAGGAGACTGACTGGGTGCGGCAATAAAGGAATGATGTTCGAACAAATTGTCGTCATCTTCCTGTAATTCTTCGTTGTTGTTTATCATGGATTAAATTCGCCTCCTATGCCGTTACCCAAAATCAAAGTGATTTTGGAATTTTCTTCTAACAATTCTCCGGGCTGGATCGGTTTATTGTTGGCGAGCAAAGAAATGACCTCATCACGACCAATATCATTCCTATATATGGTATCTCCTACTCGAAAACCAGCAGAAAGAAGAGATTTTTCCGCTTGACGATAAGTCTGCCGAACGATTTTGGGAATTTTGATTTTCTTATATCCAGAAAGATTAACCATCAAATAAATTTTGCGATTGATCTTTACCTCAGAGTTAGCCGATGGAGTTTGCTCTAACACAGCACGCTTTGGAAATTTAGGATTGTAACGCGTTGAATCTTGAATCAAAAACACCAAGTCTTGAGATTCGATTGCTCTTTGAGCCTGATCTAAACTCATTCCAACCACATTGGGCACTACAACAAACTCATTGTGCCGCGTATAATGCCTGAGCCATTGGGTGGCAATTATTGTTAAAACAATGGCTACGCCGAGCATCATACACAGATGCTGAACGATTTGTTTGCTAAAAAGTTGACGTAAAAAAGGGATCATGGAGAGTCAATAGTAAAGCTGATTCTAACAGCACGAACTTAATAAAAATATTGGTACTTTTACCATGAAAACACATTCAATTGGGCATGAAACAAACGATTGTTATTTTTATGGGCGGGTTTTCGTCCGAGCGCGCCATCTCACTTAAGAGCGGCAATGTCGTTTTCGATGCTCTCGATACCGAACAATATAATAAATTTAAAATTGTCATCGATTCGGATGAATGGAAATGTTTTGATGAATCGGACGCAGAGTGTCACTTGAACAAAGGTAATTTACGCATAGAATCGAAGTTGGGATGGCTCACACCCGATTGTGCTGTAATAGCCGTTCACGGTAGCCCTGGCGAAAATGGATTATTGCAATCCTACCTAGAGATGGTAGGGATTGCCTATACAGGGTCAGGAGCCTACCCATCTGCATTAACTTTTAACAAAAGAGATTGCCTCAGCGTTTTGAAGGAAATTCAGGTGCCTTGCGCTACCTCCTATTTATTGAGCCGTGGAGATGAGATCAACTCGACCGAAATTCTCAACAAGGTTGGCTTACCTTGTTTTGTTAAAGCCAACTGCTCCGGAAGCAGCTTTGGCGTGAGTAAAGTAAATCAAGCCTCTGAGTTACAAAAGGCTATAGACACCGCCTTTGTTGAAGGTAATGACATCATCATTGAATCCTGTTTAACCGGGACTGAAGTCTCTGTAGGGGTCATCAATTATCAAGGTAAAGCCATGGCTTTGCCAGTAACTGAAATCGTAACGAATAATGAATTTTTTGATTATCAAGCCAAGTATCTTGGTGAATCGCAAGAAATTACTCCTGCTCGAATTTCGGAATCTATGACCGAGGCCGTTCAAACACTTGCTCTTAAAATTTTTAAGCATTTGAACTTATCAGGATATTCAAGGAGCGAGTTTATTTTTGTTGATCAAATACCACATCTTCTTGAAGTGAACACCATTCCTGGCATGACCAATGAAAGCATACTACCTCAGCAAGCAAAAGCCGCTGGAATAAGTTTGAGTCAACTGTTCTCTGACGCAATCTCTGAAGCTATCAAACGTAAGAAATTAATAACAACCTAATCATGATAAAAGCGGTATTTCCCGGTTCCTTCGATCCCATTACTTTGGGACATGTCGATGTCATTGAACGTGGTCTTCAATTGTTCGACGAAATCATCATTGCCGTTGGGGAAAATTCGAGTAAAACCAATTTATTCAGTTTGGATCAAAGAAAAGAATTCATTTCTGAAGCTTTTAAAGACCATCCAAAGGTATCAGTGATATCCTATCAGGGCATGACTGTTGACTTGTGTCAAAAACTCAAAGTTGACTTTATTTTGAGAGGCCTGAGAAATTCAGCAGATTTTGAATTCGAAAAATCAATTGCTCAAATAAATCGGGATATGGCTCCTATCGAGACTGTATTTTTGCTGACTGCCGCCGAAACAGCCCACATTTCTTCATCAATTGTACGCGAAATAATTAAAAATAAAGGGGCATTTCAGAAGTTTGTACCCGTTTCGGTCAAAGTCAATCCAACTTAATTTTTTGTTTCAACAAACTCGCAATATTGGCATAGGATTTTGCCGAGGCTTTTTTCATTTGCTCCTCGCCTAACCAAACTGCCTTTGTAATTCCTTCAGCTTTTTCAGGTCTGAGCGAACCAGTATAAGTAGTGCTCATTTCAAACCAATAGGTAATTTTCAGTTTGGTTTCGCCATTTCCTTTAAATAGGTGATACGTGGGTCCAATTTCTCCTTGAAGTTTCAATTTTTTGACCCCAGTTTCTTCTTTAACTTCTCTCAGCGCACCCTCTTCAATTGTTTCATTTCTTTCAATCCGACCTTTAGGCAAGTCCCACTTTTTATTGCGATATATGAACAAGACCTCTCCCTTTATATTGGAAACTCGACCCCCACCTGCAACTACAGTTTTTACTTTTTTTCTAAAGTTTGACAACAATTTGTCCGCCTTGTGATGATGTAAAAAAAGTACTTGAACATCACGCCTTTTTAGCAGACGTAAAATCTCCTTTAGTGATATCTCCTTAAGTGCAAAACAGTTGTTTGCACCCTTAACAATCGGCTCGTCGGTCAAATAAATAGCCTTCTCACTCACATAAATAGGTATTTTCATGCCTTACGGTTGTATTTATAAATCTATAAAATTTTCTCTACTTTTGCGCAATGATTTTTAACAAAAAAACGGCCGAACAAATTGCGAGAGAACTTCTGGCGATAGAAGCCATTCAATTGAACGCCGATAATCCCTTCCAATGGGCTTCAGGGTGGAAATCTCCAATATATTGTGACAATCGATTAATCCTGTCTTTTCCAGAGTTAAGACGTCTGGTTCGCAAGGCCATGGTCGATATCATTAAAAAAGAATACCCCAGCACGGAATGCATTGCCGGTGTGGCCACAGGAGCAATTGGATTTGCCACATTAGTGGCCGAGGATCTGGATTTGCCGATGGTTTATGTGCGGCCTGAGCCAAAAAAACACGGACGTCAAAATCAGATTGAAGGAGTTTCCCCAACTCAAAAGAATGTAGTGGTGGTTGAAGATTTGATCAGTTCAGGAGGTAGTAGTTTAAATGCCGTTAGAGCACTGAAAGATGCCGAAGCCCATGTTTTGGGGATGGTGGCCGTTTTTACCTACAACTTCCCCATAGCTCGATCCAATTTTGAGGCAGCAGGGATAGACTTATGGACTTTAAGTGATTATCCGACTTTGATCGAATTTGCTCGAAACTCGAACTACATTTCCCAAAATCAAGAAGCCTTACTATTGAATTGGAATCAATCGCCAGATACCTGGTCACCTAACACAAAATAAACCAATGAAAATAGAAGCCAAGAAGGTTGTAGTGAATCGTTCAGCAGAATACGTTTTTGATTTTTTTAATGATATTTCTAATTTTAAAAAATTGATGCCTCCCAATTTATCCAAGTTTCAGGTCATTGACAAAGACACCTTTGTTTTTGGACTGCAAGGCATGCCCGAAATAACACTAAAAAAGAAAGAGTCTGTGGCTCCGAGCAAAATTGTCTTTGGAGCAGCCAACAGTCCTATTGATTTTGCTTTGTCAGGACAAATTTCTCCTTCTGGAATCAACAGCGCAGAGGTACAACTGTCGTTTGAAGGGAAGATGAACCCTATGATGTCAATGATGGTTAAAGGTCCATTAACCAAACTGTTAGGGCAGTTTTCAGATGGGCTCATTCAAATGTTTCAATAAATCATTTTTACTGATTTCAAATCATAATATCTTGGCTGACTATCTTGAGTCAGCTGCAATTGACCGATTTCATTGACATCGGTTATAAGCGCATTAAACAACTGCCCCTCAGGGGTTTGGAATTTTGAGGAAACGCCAAATCGGTAAACCATTTTTAAGTAATCCGATTTGATCGGGCCAAAAGGCTGATCTTCTATTGCATCCAGACGCTGTTCCAAGGCAAGCCTCAATTGCTCCAAAAGCTGATCCTTACTTATGATTTTTCCACTCCCCAAAGCAAGGGAAGTAGCCTGAGGCAAATGATCGAAATCTGTCTGATTGACATTGATTCCTATTCCAATGACACTATTTTTCCAGACTTGGCCAGTAACAATATTTTCGACTAATACACCACCCAATTTCTTATCATCAGACATGATGTCATTGGGCCATTTAACTGATAATCCCGAGGATTTCCAAAAGCTGAGTCCTTCTACAATGCCCAAGCAAACAGCCATGTTCAGTTTGAATTGATCCGACAAAGGCATTCGTTCGATATTTTTCAATATTGAAAAGGTCAAATTTTTAGAAGGCTCGGATTCCCAGATGCTGTCTCGCTGACCCCGTCCTTTGGTTTGAGTTTGAGTCACAACCACAGTGAAATCGTCACAAGACTGAGTTTTACACAATTCCTTCAGATAGTCGTTTGTAGAAGCGATTGAGTCGAGTTTAATTAGAGTCATGGGTGTGCAGTATTTATTAAGGTTTTCTTATAATTTTTACGGTGTTAAAGAACCAAAAAAGTGATACATTTGTGCAAAGTAAATCATTTAAATGACGCAGACCAATCAGAGCGCCGACTTGTTATTATCTCATATCATACACGGTATAGAAGAACTCAAAGGACAAGAAGCTTTATTACTGGATTTAAGAAAGATAGAAAATACGGTTTGCGATTATTTCGTGATATGTGAAGGTACCTCTAACACACAAGTTGGTGCTATTGTTAATTCAATTCGCAAACAGGTCAGTAAGGCCATTCAAGACAAGCCAATTCATGTTGAAGGTATGGGAAATTCGGAATGGGTTCTAATGGACTACGGTAACGTTGTGGTTCATGTTTTTCAGAAACACATTCGAGAATATTACGATATTGAAGGCCTTTGGGGTGATGCAGTCACTACTGAACTAACATTCAAAAATTAATCAAATTAATGAATAGCGATAAAAAACCTGTTGCCAAGAAGCCTAGATTTAGCCCTTATTGGATTTATGCCATTGCCATAACTCTAATGATTGTATTTAATATTTTTTCAGGCGGAATAGGCGGTTCCAAAGGTGTTCCAGCTACACCCAACCAATTTTTCGAATTCCTGAGTGATGGTGATGTTGAAAAACTTGAAATCATCAGGAACACGCACATGGCAAAGGTCTATTTGACTGAAGCTGCCAAGGCCAAAGAAATTCATAAAGAGTCCCTAACGTCTCATCTTTTTCCAGGATCAAGCGGGCCGAATTATGAGTTTGAATTTGGTGATTTGCAAAATTTCGAGAACCAAACCAACCAAATCATCGCAGAAAAAAAATTAGAACTCACCCCTAAATTTGCCACCGAATCGAACGTCTGGGGTGAGTTGTTGGTGTCCTTTTTACCTTTTATCCTACTTATTGGTGTTTGGATTTTTATCATGCGACGCATGTCAGGAGGCGGTGGCGGTGGTGCTGGCGGTCAAATTTTTAATATTGGAAAATCCAGAGCTAAATTATTTGACGAAAACACCGATGTCAAAACAACTTTCAAAGATGTTGCTGGACTAGAAGGTGCCAAAGAAGAGGTGCAAGAAATTGTTGATTTTCTTAAAAACCCAGGTAAATATACAGCCTTAGGTGGTAAAATTCCCAAGGGAGCCCTGCTTGTTGGCCCTCCTGGCACAGGGAAAACACTATTGGCCAAAGCAGTAGCTGGTGAGGCAAAGGTCCCGTTCTTTTCGCTCTCGGGGTCAGACTTTGTCGAAATGTTTGTTGGAGTTGGTGCATCTCGGGTTAGAGATTTATTCAAACAAGCTAAAGACAAATCTCCAGCCATTATATTCATCGATGAAATTGACGCCATCGGTCGTGCCCGTGGAAAAAACAATTTCTCGGGTTCAAACGACGAAAGAGAAAATACATTGAATCAATTATTGACTGAAATGGATGGTTTTGGCACCAACACCAACGTTATTGTCGTTGCTGCTACCAATAGAGCCGACGTGCTTGATACTGCCTTGATGAGAGCAGGACGATTTGATCGTCAAATTTATGTTGACCTTCCAGACATTAGAGAGAGAAAAGAAATTTTTGAGGTCCATCTTAGACCGCTGAAAATTGATAAAGAATTGGATGTTGATTTTCTATCCAAACAAACCCCAGGATTTTCGGGTGCAGATATTGCCAATGTGTGCAATGAAGCCGCCCTTGTTGCAGCAAGAAATGGCCATAAAAAAGTAATAAAGCAAGACTTTCTTGATGCCGTTGACCGAATTGTTGGAGGTCTTGAAAAGAAAAATAAGATTGTCACTCCCTCAGAAAAGAAAGCAGTCGCTTATCACGAAGCAGGCCACGCAGTGGTGAGTTGGATGCTTGAACACGCTGCTCCATTAGTCAAGGTAACCATTGTACCTCGCGGACGCTCGTTGGGAGCGGCCTGGTATTTACCTGAAGAACGTCTTATCGTCAGGCCTAGTCAAATGTTGGACGAAATGTGCGCTACCCTTGGAGGAAGAGCTGCTGAGAAAGTAATTTTTAACGAAATTTCTACAGGCGCCCTGAGTGATCTAGAAAAAGTGACCAAACAAGCTAGAGCGATGGTCACTGTGTATGGATTGAATGACAAAGTTGGAAATTTGACCTATTATGATTCTTCCGGTCAGTCAGAATATGGGTTTACCAAGCCCTACAGCGAGCAAACAGCAGAGCTGATCGACAACGAAATTTCCAACATGATTGAAACCCAATACCAGCGTGCCATTAAAATATTGGAAGAAAATAAAGAAAAACTAATTCTCTTGGCAGAAGAACTCCTTGAAAAAGAGGTGATTTTTAAAGACAATTTAGAATCTATTTTTGGCGAAAGACCATTTCAAGTGGAGCCCCCTATCGAACAAGCCAAAAAAGAAATTACCGAGGAGGAATAACTGAAGCACCATGCAACAATTGGCACAAAGAGTAGTTTTTGGATTGTTGTATGTGATGTTGGTAATAGGTTCGGTGCAATTCGACTTTACCTTTGTACTTCTCATAGCTTCTCTTGGGGTTATTTTAATTGCTGAGTTTGCTCGAATTGTGCAGATAAAACTCATTTGGCCTCTCACCTATTTTCTTGTTGCTCTTATCGGCTTATATTTTGTTGACTATCAAGAAGGATGGAGTGATTACCGAATCTTGTTGAACGGTATAGTAGGCACCGCAATTTTGTCTCATTTATTTCTACTCCACAAATTGTATTCTGGCAAGCCCTACACCTTACTCAATTTTCACGGCATTTTTTATGTCGTTCACGGAATACTGAGTTTGTTGATATTGAGCATTGTTAAAGGCCAATTTGACACCAATTTAATTTTGTCTTTTTTTGTATTCATATGGGTCTGCGATAGTGGGGCATATGCGGCCGGAAACCTCGTTAAGGGAAGAAAATTAATGCCCTCAGTATCTCCCAAAAAAACAATTTCTGGATTTTTGGGCGGTGTAATTTTAGCAGGGATTACAGGCTGGTTAGTCAGTTGTTACTCTCCTTTTCTCAATTCCCTACAATGGATTATATTTAGTACCTCAATTGCAGTTGTCGCCTCTGTTGGCGATTTGATTGAATCCAAGTTCAAAAGATTGGCTGGGTTGAAAGACAGCGGAAAAATCATGCCAGGCCATGGTGGAGTTTACGATAGACTAGATGGTGTTATATTTGCAGCTCCTTGGGCATATATAATTTTTAAAATCGTGAGTTATGTTTCATAAAGAAGGATACAAGATTATTACAGTAGCAATGATTATTGCAATAGCCGCGGTAGTCGCAATGGATTTCTATATCTTAGACGGGCTCACGAAGGTAACATCTCAAGTGGGGGTCCTTATTTTTTTAGTTCTTATTCTCCAGTTTTTCAGAAACCCTAAAAGAGAAATAACTTGGGATGTGAAAAAAGTGTTTTCTCCTGTCGATGGCAAAGTGGTTGTAATAGAAACCGTTTATGAAGATGAATTCTTCAAAGCGGACAGAAAACAAATTAGTATTTTTATGTCTCCGATAAACGTGCACGTCACGCGATATCCAGTGAGTGGAGAAATCATTTACAGTAAATATCATCCAGGCAAGTATTTAGTGGCTTGGCATCCCAAATCAAGTACATTGAACGAGCGCACAACTGTTGTTGTAAAGTCTCCCAAATTCGGACCAGTCTTGTTCAGACAAATAGCGGGGGCTCTCGCCCGCCGCATTGTCAACTACGCTAAAATTGGGGAAGTTGGGCAGCAAGGTAGCGATAGTGGTTTTATTAAGTTTGGCTCGCGCGTTGATGTCTTTTTACCCTTAGACGCCATTATTACCGTAAAACCCAATCAAAAGGTCATTGGTGCAAAAACAGTAATTGCTGAATACAATGAAACCGAATAAAAATATAGATCAAGAATTTCTTGAGGCTGTTGAACGGGTCAATCGTCATTTAGAACCATTTCCTGCTGATTTTTTATTGAGACTTTATGCCTTTTACAAACGAGCGACTAACAATGACAGCAGCCCTAACAGCAGAAATAATCTTATCAACGCCTTTAAAACCAATGCCTTGTTTCAAGCCAGAGATGTAGACACCAATTTAGCTAAGGCGAATTACGTGGAATTGGTTAATGCCTATTTCAAACCAAAAGTCCAAAAATAAACTATATTTCGAGAGATTCGATTCGATTTTGGAGCATTTCAATCTTCTCCAAGGCGTCCTTTTCTTTTTGTTTTTCAATTGCAACAACTGATTCTGGAGCATTCCCAACAAAACGTTCATTGCTCAATTTGCCTTGAACCGCCTTGAGAAATCCTTTGGTGTATTTTAACTCCTCTTTGAGTTGGATTAACTCTCCCTCTGTATCAACAGGACCACTAACAGGTACAAAATATTCCGTACTGCCAATCCTAAAGGACAAAGCACCGTCCTCCTTCTGATTAATCGTTTTCATCTCTGATAGATTAGTCAATTTTTTGATCACACCCACTAGCTCCGCACTAAAGTCCATATTCCCATAAACCAAAACCTGGATTTGCTCTTTAAAAGGGATTTGTTGTGATTTTCTCAGAGCGCGCAATTGACCCACGACCTCCTTCACCGACTCGAATTGAGCAATAAAGTTTGGGTCAAATCCATTACTTTTTGGCCAATCCGCAACAACAAGGGCTTCATGGTTTTGACGAATGGCATTTTGTTGCCATATTTCTTCGGTCAAAAAAGGCATGAATGGATGCAATATTTTCAGATTTTGCTCAAATAAAACAATGATCCTATCGTAAGTTGTGCAATCAATTGGTTGACCATATTCAGGCTTAATAGCCTCTAACAACCATGAACAGAAATCATCCCAAATCAGTTTGTAGGTAGTCATCAACGCATCACTCAACCGGTATTTGTCAAAATGGTCGTCAATTTCAGCTATGGCCTGATCAAATTTATGAGTGTACCACTCCAACGCCAATTCATTCTCTTTAGGTTGGTTCCTGTCTGAAACCTCCCAGCCCTTTACCAAACGAAATGCGTTCCAAATTTTATTGGCAAATCCCTTGCCTTGTTGGCACAGTGCATCATCAAACAATAAATCATTTCCTGCAGCCGCACTGAGCAACAAGCCTACTCTAACTCCATCGGCTCCAAAGTCTTCAATTAATTGTAAAGCATCAGGCGAGTTACCCAAAGATTTACTCATTTTACGACGTTGTTTGTCCCTTACTAGTCCAGTGAAATACACATTTGAAAACGGTTTCTGTTCAGAGAATTTATAGCCAGCCATGATCATTCGAGCCACCCAGAAAAATAGAATGTCTGGTCCCGTGACCAAATCATTGGTTGGGTAATAATATTTAAACTCCTCGTTTTCTGGATGATTAATTCCATCAAAAACACTCATAGGCCATAGCCAAGAGGAGAACCAAGTATCCAAAACATCGGCATCTTGGCGCAAATCCTCAATGCGCAAATCTACTTTACCCGATATGGTTCGCGCCATATCTAAGGCTTCCGTTTTGGAAGTCGCCACTACGAAATCATTATTTCCCTCACCATAATAATAGGCTGGAATTTGTTGTCCCCACCACAATTGTCGTGAAATATTCCAGTCTCGGATGTTACTCATCCAGTGGCGGTAGGTATTCTCAAATTTTTTCGGAAAGAAATTGATGGCATCAGAACTTAATACGGCCTCAATGGCTGGCTCTGCCAAATCTTCCATTTTCAAAAACCATTGGTCAGACAATCGGGGTTCGATAATGGCCTTGGTTCTTTCACTTGTACCTACTTTATGGGTAATCAATTCTGTTTTGACTAACACTCCAATCTGCTCCAATTCCTTTGCCATAGCCTTGCGTGCCACTGCACGGTCTTGACCCTCGTAATGAAGACCTAATTGATTCAGCGTTCCGTCTGGATTGAGAATGTCAATAACCTCAAGATTGTGTTTCTCTCCTAAAATTTTATCATTCATGTCATGGGCTGGAGTCACTTTCAAGCAACCCGTGCCAAATTCAATATCGACATAGTCATCCGAAATGATTGGCACTCTTCTTCCGCAAACTGGCACTATTGCATATTTTCCAACTAAAGACTTGTAGCGCTCGTCATTGGGATTGACGCAAATTGCAGTATCACCTAAAATGGTTTCAGGTCTTGTAGTTGCAATGGTAACCGTTCCAGAACCATCCTCAAGTTCGTAACTCAAATAATAAAGTAAATCCTGTTTTTCTTCATAAATCACTTCCTCATCAGAGAGAGTCGTTTGGGCTTCAGGATCCCAATTGACCATGCGAAAACCGCGATATATCTTACCTTCACGGTAGAGATCGACGAAAATTTTAATTACAGCGGCATTCATGTCCTCATCCATGGTAAACTTGGTTCGTTCCCAATCACAAGAACATCCTAACTTTTTGAGCTGTTCAAGAATGACTCCACCATATTCGTGTGTCCAATTCCAAGCATGACCTATGAATTTTTCACGGGACAGGTCCTTTTTTTCAATTCCAGATTCCTTGAGTTTGGCAACAACTTTAGCCTCAGTAGCAATACTTGCGTGATCAGTTCCAGGCACCCAACAAGCATTAAAGCCCAATAAACGGGCGCGACGGATTAATATGTCTTGAATGGTATTATTTAGCATGTGACCCATATGCAGTATCCCAGTAACATTGGGAGGGGGAATCACAATGGTATAGGCTGGACGGCTATCGGGCTTGGAGTAGAAATAGCCATTATCCATCCAGTAGGAATACCATTTGTGTTCAATCTCTGAAGGATCATACTTAGAGGAAATAGCCATTATACTGTCTTGTTTTAAAAAAAGCAAAATTAGGCAATATTTCAGCGCTGAAAAAAATAAAGCCCTACAGAAAACAAAATTCAGTTAGGCATAGAAATTGATAAAAATTTATACCTTTACTAGATAATTAAAATTTAACCTATGAAAAATATTTTTACACTCTTAATCTTGGCTAGTTTCGGATTGAATTCTATGGCACAAGAAGGCCAAGCTCAGATTACTTTCAAAACCGAAACCATTGACTATGGCACTGTCGATAAGGCTTCAAATGGTGTAAGAGTCTTTGAATTTACCAATACTGGTAATTCCCCTCTAGTCATTACAGACGTCAAGTCTTCATGTGGTTGTACTATTCCAAAAAAACCAGAAAAACCCATTCAGCCTGGAGAAAGTGGGGTAATTGAAGTTAAGTATGACACCAACCGAGTGGCACCTTTTCGTAAAACCATTACGGTGACCTCGAACGCTGATCGTCCAACGGTAGCCTTGAAAATTAAAGGTGATGTTGTGGATCCATCCGCTGTAGATAACAACATGATGCAAAAGAAAACAAGCAGTGTTATTGAGAACCAATAATCAGACACCAAATTGCTGATTTTATAAAAGCGCATTTGTAATGCGCTTTTTTTTGTGCATGTCAAATCTATGGGGCTTTCATTCAATTAAATTTTGCAATTTTGTGAAAAATATAACGCATGCCATCTATTTCTCTTAAAGGGCAATCAATGCCCGAATCTCCGATTCGAAAACTTGTTCCTTTTGCTAATGAAGCAAAGAAAAAAGGGAAGCATGTCTATCACCTCAACATTGGACAACCAGACATCAAAACACCAGAAGTAGCCTTAAATGCGGTAAAAAACTTCAATTTGAAAGTGTTGGCGTACAGCCAATCTGAAGGAACGGAAGAATACCGCACAAAACTCGCCAACTATTATAAAGGTCAACATGTAGAAGTTAGTCACAGCGATATTATCGTCACTACGGGAGGAAGTGAAGCCTTACTTTTTGCTTTTGGAAGCATCATGGATTCAGGAGATGAGGTTATTATTCCAGAACCGTTTTACGCCAATTACAGCGGTTTTACTACAGCCTCAGGAGCAACTATTGTTCCGATTGTTTCTAGGATTGAAGACAATTTTGCCTTACCACCCATTGCAGATTTTGAAAAACTTATTACTCCAAAAACAAAAGCCATACTCATCTGTAATCCTGGAAATCCGACTGGATACCTCTACAGCAAAGACGAACTCAAACAATTGTCCGAATTGGTCCGAAAACACGATTTGTTTTTGATTGCTGATGAGGTTTATCGCGAATTTTGTTACGACGGTGCCGAGCACTTTTCAGTCATGTCTGACGACACCTTACACGAACACGCCATAATGATTGATTCTGTTTCGAAACGCTACAGCATGTGTGGTGCGCGAGTTGGATGTTTGGTATCCAAGAATAAATCTGTTATCAGCACTGCCCTTAAATTTGCACAAGCAAGACTTTCTCCGCCAACTTTTGCCCAGATTGCTAGTGAAGCCGCTCTTGAAACTCCTGCCGAATATTTTTCGGAAGTTATTGAAGAATACGTTTTACGCAGAGACATTTTAGTGAAAGGCTTGGAGAACATTCCTGGCGTCAAAGTAGCCAAGCCAAAAGGTGCCTTCTATTGCGTTGTTGAATTGCCAGTCGCGGATACCGACCACTTTGCTCAATGGTTGCTCTCCGATTTTGACCTCAATGGAGAAACAGTGATGGTTGCGCCAGCAGCAGGATTTTATGTCACTCCTGGTTTAGGGAAAAATCAGGTTCGTATGGCGTACGTCCTTAACTGCGATGAACTCAAAAAGTGCATCCAGATCTTAGATCAAGCCTTAAAAGTGTATGCATCTCTATGAAGATAGAAAACAATGTTTCGCTCAAGTCCTTTAACACTTTTGGTGTTGAAGCCATGGCTAAGCAGTTTGTCAAGGTCAATAATGAATCAGAATTGAAAGAAGTTCTCTTTGAGAATCCTTCTGTGCCAATTTTAATTCTAGGCGGCGGAAGCAATATGCTGCTGACTAGAGATCTTGATGAGTTGGTCATTTTTAACAACATGAAAGGCATTGCCGTAGTAGCCGAGAGCGACGACTATGTGCAAGTGCAGGCCTCTGCTGGAGAAAATTGGCATCAATTGGTTTTGTGGTGTCTCGATCACAATTATGGAGGTATTGAAAATTTAGCACTAATCCCTGGCAGTGTTGGAGCTGCTCCCATTCAAAACATTGGTGCTTATGGTGTTGAACTGAAAGAAGTATTCACCGCCTGTCATGCCATCCACGTCAAAACAGGAGAATCGCAACGATTCGATCGAAACACTTGCGATTTTGGCTACAGACATTCTATTTTTAAAACTACTGAAAAAGGCAATTGGATAATCACCTCTGTCATTTTGGAATTATCCAAAAATCATCATCACTTGAAAACGGATTATGGTGCCATTCAAGAACAACTTGACGAACTTGGCATAAAAGAGCCGACAATTCGCGATGTTGCACAAGCCGTTATAAGCATTAGGTCTTCCAAACTTCCCGATCCAAAGAAATTAGGCAATAGCGGTAGTTTTTTCAAAAACCCTGTGGTCAGTAAATCGAAAGTCGAAAACCTATTGCAATCAAACACCGACATGCCTTATTTTGAATTGTTAGAAGGCGACTGTAAAATTCCCGCCGCCTGGTTGATAGAACAATCAGGATTTAAAGGAAAACGGGTTGGCAATTGCGGTGCTCACGAAAAACAGGCCCTAGTCTTGGTCAATTTTGGAGACGCCTCGGGTTCGGATATCCTATCTCTTGCAACAGACATCCAAAATGAAGTCAATCGAAAATTTGGCATCTTACTTGAGATGGAAGTTAATATTCTATAATTTTTATAGGTCGTAGCGACCTTGTATCTTTGTGAAAACAAAAAAGCATGTTATTACTTCTTACTTTGGGATTATTATCGCTTGGAATTGCTGGAATAGCTATAAAAATATGGGCCAAAAAAGACGGAAAATTTGCGGGAACCTGTGCTAGTCAGAATCCAATGTTGAACACTTCGGGAGAAGCCTGTGGCATGTGCGGCAAGTTACCGGATCAATTTGGAGATTGCAGTTCGACTGAAAACAAATAAACCAAAAGCTATTTTTATTGGATTTAGACAAATACATCATAGCGGCCAAGTCCAATGATCAAAAAGCATTTAATCATATACTGAATAGCTGTTGGAATGAGGTTTATGGTTTTATTTTAAAAAGAACTCTGAATGAAAATGATGCAGAAGACATCACCATTCAGACCTTTGCCCGAGCCTTTGATAAGATTGGCACTTTCAATCCTGAGTATCAATTTAAAACTTGGCTCATTACCATCGCCAAGAACATTCATATTGATGCCATTCGGAGGGCGAAAACGGACATACAACAAGAATCTGAGCAGTCGCACCAATCTGCTATGGCCACCATCGCTGATATCAATCCGACGCCCGAAGACGCTCTAATTACCGCACAAAAGTTGAGTGAACTTCGAAATAACATTAAAAAACTGAAGCCTCACTATCAAGAAGTAATACAGCTATTTTATTTTCAAGAGTTGAGTTATGCCGAAATTGCTGAAAAGCTTGACGAACCTTTGAGCAGAATCAAGGTAAAATTACTTAGAGCCAGACAATTATTAGCTTCAATAATCAGCGAATCAGGTCAATAATTACTGAATCCTAACTATCTTTGCGAAGTAATGGAACCAACCACACAAACAAACATTTTAACCGAGAGACAAGCCAAGCCTAAATGGTTGAGGGTAAAGTTGCCGACTGGCGAAAAATATACAGAGCTTCGCGGATTGGTAGACCAATACAAATTGAACACCATTTGCACCTCAGGCAGCTGCCCCAATATGGGCGAATGTTGGGGAGAAGGCACTGCTACATTTATGATTCTTGGCAACATTTGCACCCGCTCTTGTGGCTTTTGTGGAGTAAAAACTGGTCGGCCCGAAGATGTCAATTGGGATGAACCAGAGAAAGTAGCCCGATCCATCAAAATCATGAAAATCAAACATGCCGTCATTACTAGTGTCGACCGTGATGACCTCAAGGATATGGGCAGCATCATTTGGGCAGAAACGATAAAGGCGATAAGGAGAATGAATCCTGAAACGACATTGGAAACTTTAATTCCAGATTTTCAAGGAGTTACTCGAAATATAGACAGAATATTGGCTGTTCATCCTGAAGTGATTTCTCATAATATTGAAACGGTTAGACGTTTGACAAGAGAAGTCCGCATCCAGGCCAAATACGATCAAAGCATGGAAGTGCTGCGGTACATGAAAAGTCAAGGACAGCGACGCACTAAGTCCGGTATAATGCTAGGACTGGGAGAGACGAGAGAAGAAGTGATTCAAACTCTTCACGACCTCAAGGCCGCTGAAGTCGACGTTGTTACTATTGGTCAGTACCTGCAACCAAGCAAAAAACATTTGCCTGTCAAGCAGTATATTACACCCGATCAGTTTGCTGAGTATGAAGCTATTGGCTTAGACTTAGGCTTTCGGCATGTGGAGAGCAGTGCTCTAGTGCGATCCTCGTACAAAGCTCAAAAACACATCAACTAACTTTTTGCTTGAGCAATTGTTCTAAACTTGACTTGAAGTCCTTTGAGTCAATCAATTTGGTTTTAATAGGAATGTAATAGCAATCATCCAAATTGGCCAATGATTGCAGTCTGACGAAATCTTTTTCAGTAGTTAGAATTTTACCCAATCCTCCAAAACGTTCAATTTCTTTCTCAGAAAAGTGGTGGTGATCAGAATAAGACAGATGTTTAAACTTGGCTCCCAATTTTTCTAGGTATTCTACTAATGGCGCTGAATTGGCAATTCCAGTCACAAGTGTAAAAGGCTGTTTTAGAAATTCTTGAATAGAACAGAAATGACTGGAGCTATAAACGATTTCCGAATAATCAATACTTGAAAACCATACTGACTGATGAGTCATCGGATTGATGCGCGCGATATATTCATCCTTGGCGGGCTGAGACAGATCGGCAGGGCATTTAGTAACCACTATCATGTCAGCACGTCTGGCGCCAGACTTGGATTCTCTAAGATTGCCAACGGGCAGAATAAATTCGTTAAAATATGGTTTGGAATAAGTAGTCAACAATATACTGACATCCGTCGAAATAGAGCGATGTTGAAAAACGTCGTCCAATACCACCAGTTGAGGAGGCTTGGTCAATTTCAATAACTCCCCAATGCCTCTGCACCGATTGCCATCTACAGCAACACTAATGTCTGGAAACTTTTGCTTGATTTGAAGTGGCTCATCGCCAATATCCACTGCTGTGGATTGGTCGTTTGCCAATAAAAAACCTTTAGATTGACGGCCATAACCTCGACTCAAAAGGCCAATTTGATATTGTTCACCCAATAATTCTATTAATAATTCTACCATGGGTGTTTTGCCCGTTCCGCCGACGGACAAATTACCAACTCCAATAGTGCGTATAGGAAATTGAGAAGCAGGTGTCCAACCCTTGTCGTAACTCAGATTGCGAATTCGCGTAACCACAAGATATACCAAAGCAAAAGGGAACAATAAAAACCTTAATGACTTCATCGGGACGAATTTAAGGGATTTAAGATAAATTGTAGCGTTTCGTAAATTAAATCGTTTTGATTAAGTTCGTTGTCTGATAAACCATTGCACATGTCAATAAAGATTCAAGATGTCATTAACTTGCTAGAAGACTGGGCTCCATTATCCTACGCCGAAGAATTTGACAATGTTGGACTCATTGTCGGAGATAAAACTAACGCACTGACAGGAGTTATGGTCACTCTAGACACCACTGAAGCAGTTGTTGAGGAGGCTGTTAAGAATAACTGCAATTTAGTCGTCAGTTTTCATCCTATCATTTTCAATGGGTTAAAACGACTTAACGGAACCAATTATGTAGAGAGAACTGTCATGCAAGCCATTTCACATGGCGTAGCCATTTATGCGATTCATACGGCGTTAGACAATTCAATTAAAGGAGTGAATGCGGCTATTTCAAAACAAATTGGGCTTGAAGACCGCAAGATTTTAATTCCCAAATCCGATGTTCTAAAAAAGCTAATTACCTATGTACCTTCAAACGACGCCGAAAAACTAAGAAACGCGTTGTTCGCTGCTGGTGCTGGTCATATTGGAATTTACGACCGATGCAGCTTTAACAGTTCTGGAACAGGTACGTTTAGAGCCAATTCAGGCGCCAACCCTACAGTTGGTGAAATTGGTATTGAGCACAGGGAATCAGAAATCAAACTTGAGGTGATAGTGCCGGTACATCTGCAGCACAAGATTGTAAAGATCATGCTGGAAACACATCCCTATGAAGAAGTGGCCTACGACCTCATCCCATTGGACAACAAAAGAAATGACATAGGTATGGGAATGATAGGAAGCCTTCCTCAATCGCTCAGTCAAATGGAGTTTTTAGATTTGCTTGATGCCAAATTCAATTGCCAGCAAATTAGATACACAGAGTGTAAAAAAAGTCAAATTTCCAAAGTAGCGGTGCTTGGGGGATCTGGAAGTTTTGCCTTTAGTAACGCCAAGGCTAGTGGTGCCGATGCTTTTGTAACTTCAGACCTCAAATATCACGACTTTTTCCAAGCAGAAAACGACATATTACTGGTAGATATCGGACACTTTGAAAGTGAACAGTTTACAAAAAATTTGATTGCTGATTATCTTAAGGAAAAAATGCCTAATTTTGCAATCCTTTTAACAGCAATTAACACGAATCCCGTTAGGTATTATAAGCATGGCTAAAGCAAAAGAAATTTCGGTAGAAGAGCGCCTAAGAGCTCTTTATGATTTGCAATTGATCGACTCTAGAGTTGATGAAATCCGCATGGTACGCGGCGAATTGCCTTTGGAAGTTCAGGACTTAGAAGATGAAATTCAAGGGCTAACCACACGTCTAGAAAAACTTGAAACAGGCATTGTTGAGCTGAACGATCAAATCAAAGCCAAGAAAAATTTTATTGAAGAAGCTAAGTTGTTAATAAAAAAATATGCCGAACAACAAAAAAATGTTCGAAACAACAGAGAATACAATTCACTGTCTAAAGAAATTGAGTTCCAAGAATTGGAAATGCAGCTTGCTGAAAAGCAAATTGCAGAATATTATGCTTCCATCGAACAGAAAAACGAAGTCATTACTGGGGCTAAAGAACAAATTGACGAGCGTTCTTCCCACTTGAAACACAAACAAGCAGAATTGGGAGACATCATGGCCGAAACCGAAAAAGAAGAAGCCGCTTTACTTGAAAAATCAAAAGAGTACCAAGGCTTAATTGAGGACCGTTTGATCGACGCTTACAACCGCATCAGGAAAAATGTTAAAAACGGCTTGGCTGTAGTTGCTATCGAGAGAGGCGCTTCTGGTGGGTCTTTCTTTACTATACCTCCTCAAGTTCAGTTTGAAATCGCAGCTCGCAAGCGAATCATCATCGATGAGCACAGTGGACGTATTTTAGTCGATTCAGAATTGGCAGAAGAGCAGAAAAACAAAATGGCTGCAATGTTAGCCTCCCTGTAGTTTTTTTTTGGCTCAACTTTTTCTTTAACAAACTCAATCAAATCCTAGTTGATATGAAAATTGTATTCCTTTCCCTATCCTTAATTTTGCTTGGCTGTAACCAACAAGTTCAAGCGAATAAGCAAACCGCACTTTCGAACCAACCTCCTGTTGAAGTACCAATAGAGAACGGGTTGGCAAAGGCCTATTTTGCCAGTGGGTGTTTTTGGTGTGTAGAAGCAGTATATGAAAGTGTTAAGGGTGTTGAAGAAGTCATCAATGGGTATTCTGGCGGAACGACTCCTACCATCAACTACGAAATGAGCAACACTGGGAAGACTGGTCATGCCGAAGCCGTTGAAGTTATTTACAACCCCAAAATAGTCAGTTTCTCTACTCTGATAGATGTTTATTTTGGCTCTCAAGATCCTTTACAAGTCAACGGACAAGGTCCCGATCGCGGCTCTCAATATCGCTCCATCATTTTTTATCAAAACGACCTCCAAAAAAAATTGATTCTTCAAAAGAAATCGGAATTGTCCAAATCACTCAACGCAAACGTAGCGGCTGAGATTATGCCGTTCCAAAAATTCTTTAAGGGTGAAGATTACCATCAAGATTACGAAAAAAAGCACCCCAATCATCCTTACATTCAAAAGGTTTCCATTCCTAGATTGAATCGATTCAAGAAAAAATTTCCCGAGCTATTGAAGGAGTACTAAGCTCGTGTTAAGCTGAGTATATTTCGTACCTTTGTGAGACAAGGTAAACAAAGGAAATGGAATTTCAGTCAGGCTTAGAGTTTGCGAAACACTTGGATGCGATTGACGAATTGAGTGAATTTCGATCGCAATTCCATCTTCCTACTGATCCATCTGGCAATTCCATAATATACTTTTGCGGGAATTCTTTGGGACTTCAGCCAAAAATAACAAAATCTTATATCGAAACTGAGCTCGATGACTGGGCAAAACTCGGAGTAGAAGGCCATACTCAAGGCCGCTTTCCTTGGCTGCACTATCACGAGTATTTGACCGAAACCATGGCAGAAATTGTAGGAGCGAAAAATCACGAGGTTGTGGTTATGAATTCCTTGACAGTCAACCTGCATTTAATGATGGCCTCATTCTTTCAACCAACCCAAAAACGGTTTAAGATTTTGATTGAAAGCGATGCGTTTCCTTCCGACAAATATGCCGTAGAATCTCAGCTCAGACATCACCATCTCGATCCTGTCGACAGCTTGATATTGTGGTCGCCTAGAGAGGGTGAAGTGTTGCCAGACTATGAAGATCTCGAACAGATCATGAAAGAACAAGGGAATGAAATTGCCTTAGTGATGATAGGAGGAGTAAACTATTACACTGGACAATACTTTGACCTCAAGCGAATTACTCGACTCGGACACCAGTATGGGTGTATGGTTGGATTCGATTGTGCTCACGGTGCTGGAAACGTCGCCCTTAACCTCCATGACAGCGATGCAGATTTTGCTATTTGGTGCACCTATAAGTACCTTAATTCAGGACCAGGAAGTTTGAGCGGGTGTTTTGTACACGAACGACATGCGGAGAGACCAGAACTCAACAGATTTGCTGGATGGTGGAACCACAATAAGGAAACCCGTTTTAACATGCGCCAGCCCTTTGATCAGCTCTTTGGTGCTGAGGGATGGCAATTGAGCAACCCTCCGATCCTTTCCATGGCAGCCATTCGCGCCTCCTTAGACCTTTTTAAGTCTGCTGGAATGCCAGCTCTAATCGACAAGTCAAAAAAGCTGACCGCGTATTTTGAGTTCTTGCTTGCAGAACTCAGCGAAGATCGAATCAAGGTCATTACTCCAGAAAACATTAACGAAAGAGGTTGTCAACTCAGTATTCAAATCAAAAATGCCGATAAATTCATACATGATAAATTAACCATAGCTGGAGTCATTTCCGATTGGAGGGAGCCCGATGTCATCCGAGTTGCTCCCGTCCCTCTTTACAATCGTTTCGAAGACATCTTTCAAATGATCCAACTGTTAAAAACAATTCTCAATGGCTAAACCTGTCATTATTTTAGGAGCAGGCCTTTGTGGTTCCCTCCTAGCCTTAAGACTGGCTCAAAGAGGACTCCAAGTCGAGGTCTATGAAAAACGATCGGACTTGCGAAAAGTTCATACCGAGGGCGGAAGGTCCATCAATTTGGCTTTCTCTGATCGAGGGAATAAAGGAATGAAATTGGTTGGGTTAGAAAAAAAAGTTCAGTCAATATGTATTCCGATGAAAGGCAGAATGCTGCATCAGAAAAATGGAGTAAAACAACTCGCACCCTATAGTGGTCGGCCTCACGAATACATCAATTCTATTTCACGGGAAGGATTAACAGCCTTGATTTTGGACGAAGCAGAGGCTATGCCGAATGTCACATTGCATTTCAATCACTCATGCACCTCTGTAGACATAGATCATAAGGTCGCCCATTTTTTTAATGAAATAGAGCACAAATCAATTGAGGTAGAAGGAGAAGTAATTTTTGGCACCGACGGAGCAGGGTCGTCATTACGCAGAAGTTACGAATCACACCCCCTATTCAATATCCACGTCACTCAAGAATTTCTTTCTCATGGATACAAGGAACTTGAAATACCTCCCGCCGCTAATGGAGGATTTAGAACCGAAAACAATGCGCTCCACATTTGGCCTCGAGGTGAATACATGTGTATAGCTCTGCCCAATCTGGACGGAAGCTTTACGGTTACTTTATTTTTAAACAACACAGAAGGAGCATTCAATTTTTCAAATTTGAAGGACGCCAATGCAGTGTCTCATTTTTTTAAGTCTGAATTCAAGGATTTGTTTGATTTAATGCCCGATTTGATAGAAGATTTTTTTCGCAATCCTACTTCAAATTTGGGTACAATCAAATGTGATCAATGGCATTACAAGGGTCATACCTTGTTGATGGGAGATGCTGCTCATGCCATTGTGCCTTTCTATGGACAAGGCATGAATGCTTCCTTTGAGGACGTTGTAGTTCTTGACGAAGCCATAGAAGTCTATGGTAACGATTGGCAAAAAGTATTTGAGACTTATCAAGCCAATCGCAAAAAAGACACGGACGCCATAGCTGATTTGGCAATTGACAACTTTCATGAGATGAAAGATCACGTTGCTAATCCTATTTTTAGAGAAAAAAGACGCATAGAAATTCTGTTAGAGCAGCAATTTCCAGACTCTTATTTTTCGAAATACGCTTTGGTGACATTTAACGAACATATTGGGTACAGGGAAGCCATGCTTAGGGGCCGAGCTCAAGATCAATTCTTGTTAGACCAAATAACAGAAAACAATCCCATTATTAGCGGCGATTTAGAAACATTACTTTCAGAGATCAACCGACATGGAATGGAGGCAATAAACAATTAACTATCTTTATCGTAATGTCAGAAGGAAAAATCATATCAGGCAAGGCCACTCCGAGAGGCGCTTATCCGCACATCAAACGTGTAGGTGACTTCTTGTTTGTTTCAGGCACTAGTTCAAGAAAGGCGGATAATACCATTGACGGTGTTAATCTAGTTGACGCTATGGGCACCAAACATTTGGACATCAAAGCTCAAACTAAAGCAGTATTGGATAACATCAATGACTTTTTATTGGAAGAAGGAGCCAGTCTTAAAGACGTGGTTGACGTCACCACTTTTTTGGTCAACATGAATGATTTCGCTGGCTATAACGAAGTCTATGCCACTTATTTTGACCACAAAAATGGTCCTGCAAGAACCACTGTTGCCGTACATCAACTCCCGCACCCAGACCTAGTAATCGAAATCAAAGTGACAGCCTTTAAAAAACAGCTCTAATGCGAATTCCAAATCTCATTGACGGACGGATAACCAATCCCATTGGCGACAAATGGCTTGATGTTTATGCTCCCGCCAGTGGTCACGTCTATGCCAGTTTGGCTGAATCCGACTCAGAAGATGTCGAAGCAGCCGTTGTTGCTGCAGAAAAAGCGTTCCCCGGGTGGTCAAATACAACTATTGCTGAGCGGAGTGCAATTCTCATGAAGATCGCTGCAGCGATTGAATCCAATCTTGATCTGCTCGCTGAAGCAGAAAGCAAAGACAATGGCAAGCCAATAACACTAGCCATGAAAGTGGACATTCCAAGAGCCGCTGAAAATTTTAGATTTTTCGCTCATGCCATCACTCAATTTTCGAGCGAGAGTCATGAAAGTATAGGGTTGCAAACCATAAACTACACTTTGAGGCAATCTGTTGGAATTGTTGGATGCATTTCACCTTGGAATCTGCCGTTATATCTTTTTACTTGGAAAATAGCACCTGCGTTGGCCGCCGGAAATTGCGTGATCGCTAAACCGAGTGAAATCACACCTGTTACCGCCAATATTTTGGGGAAATTGTGTTTGGAGGCTGGTTTACCCAAAGGGGTATTGAATATCATTAATGGCAGCGGCGCTTACGCAGGACAAGCCATCATATCTCACCCAAAAATAAAGGCAATCTCTTTTACTGGCGGCACCAAAACAGGGGCTCAAATCGCAGCAACAGCTGCTCCTTTGTTCAAAAAATTGTCTCTCGAATTGGGCGGAAAAAACCCCAATATCATATTTGCAGACTGTGATTACGACAAAATGCTGAAAACCACCCTTCGCTCATCATTTTCCAATCAAGGTCAAATTTGTCTTTGTGGCAGTAGAATTTTTGTTGAACGCAGCATTTACAATCAATTTAAAACCGATCTTGTAAAAGCAGTGAAATCGCTAAAAGTGGGGAATCCGTCAGATTCTTCTACTGACATTGGGGCTTTAGTCAGTTTGGCCCACAAGGATAAAGTTAAAAGTTACATTGACCTTGCTTCTCAGGAGGGAGGCGTTGTTCTCTGTGGTGGTGAGTCTGTAAGCGTTCCTGATCTGGAAAGGGGTTATTACCTTAGTCCTTGCGTGATCGAAGTTAAATCCAATTCTTGCCGATTAAATCAAGAAGAAATTTTTGGTCCTGTGGTCACATTAATGCCATTTGACTCGGAGGAAGAAGCGCTGAATTTGGCAAATGAAGTACCTTATGGATTATCGGCCAGCATTTGGACCAATCACCTTAAAAGAAGCATGAGAATGTCGGAGAAGTTGCAAAGCGGAATAGTTTGGGTCAATACTTGGATGCAAAGAGACTTGCGGACGCCTTTTGGCGGTATGAAAGATTCAGGCGTAGGCAGAGAAGGCGGATTGGAGGCATTACGCTTCTTTACCGAAGCCAAAAACATTTGTATCAATTATTCAGAATAATGGAATTAGGACTTAACAACAAACGTGCTTTAGTTTGCGGTAGCTCTCGAGGCATTGGCAAAGCCAGCGCTCTAGCACTAGCTGCTGAAGGTGCCTGTGTCACCCTGTTTGCTAGAAATGAGGACAGCCTCAAATCTGTTCTCCGTGAAATGCCGAACAGCCACAGGCACAACTACCTGATAGCTGATTTTTCCAATCCCGAAGAGGTTCGCGAGGCAGTATCAAAACACATTGCACAGCACGGTGGATTTCATATCCTTATCAATAACACGGGTGGACCAAAGAGTGGAGCTCTTGCAGCCGCCATTCCATCCGAGCTGGAAACTGCTTTCAGAATGCATGTCGTCTGCAATCAAATATTAGTACAAGCGGTGCTTCCATTTATGAAATCTGAAGGCTTCGGTAGAATCATAAATATCATTTCGACATCTGTCAAAGAGCCAATTGAAGGTTTGGGAGTGAGTAATACCATTCGCAATGCAGTGGCCAACTGGAGTAAGTCTTTGGCTACTGAACTGGCCGCATTTGGTATCACCGTAAACAATGTTCTGCCTGGCTTTACAGAGACTGAACGTCTTAACAGCATTATTTCGATCAAAGCAACTCAAGCTGGTGCAACCGAAAGCGACATGGCTCAAATGATGCGCAATTATGTTCCGGCCAAGCGTTTTGGTCGTGCCGATGAAGTGGCCAATGCCATCACCTTCCTTTCAGGTGAAACGGCATCATACATCACTGGTATTAATTTACCTGTTGATGGCGGACGAACAAAAAGTTTGTAACTTTAACAACAGTAATCATAAATTATTAGAACATGAGTCAACTCGTAAGTCCTTTAAATGTCAAGCAGTGGATTGAAGAAAATCGACACCTGCTCAAGCCTCCAGTTGGCAACAAATGTGTTTGGCCTAATGGCGACTATATCGTTATGGTTGTTGGGGGACCTAATAGCCGAAAAGACTATCACTACAACGAGACACCGGAATTTTTCTATCAGTTAGAAGGTGATATAATTTTAAAGATCATCAACCAAGGTGTACCACAGGAAATTCTTATCAAGGAAGGTGACATCTATTTGCTTCCACCGAAAGTACCTCATTCTCCACAAAGAGGCGCAAACACAGTTGGATTAGTAATAGAATATCCGCGACTGCACAATGAGTTAGACGCCCTTGAATGGTATTGCGAACAATGTCACACTCCCCTTTATCGAGAGTCCTTTGAACTCAAGAATATTGAGAAAGATATGCCGGTAATATTTGAAAAATTTTATTCTGACCTAGACAAAAGAAGCTGCAAGAACTGCCACAGCATCATGGAGCCACCAAAAAAATTATAGCCGATGTCTCGTCCTTTGCGAATAAACGGTCATTCTCATCTTTTGCCTTATCCAGAGGAAATCCCTCAATTTTTGAAAGAAAGGGAAATATTTTCTGTTGATCCAGATAAAAAATTCATGCTTCAAAAAGATTGGAAACGACCCGTAACGGATTCCAGTTTCTTTCTCAATGAAAAACTGGAATGGATGGATCGGTACAACATCGATCATGCGGTAGTTCTCAATTTATCCCAACTCTACGGCAATGGTCTTACTCAGGAAGAAATGAAAAAAGCGCTGCGCTTCCAGAACGACTTTAACGCTGGCATCCAAAAAAAACACCCTAATAAATTCACCAGTGGCTTTGTAGTTCATCCAGGGTTTGTAGAAGGTGCTTTATGGGAAATCGAAAGATGCGTAGAAGAAATGGGCATGCGTTTACTCTGTCTTCCAACGCATTACATGAACACCATTGGCAAATGGCGGTGCATTTTTGATCAAGAAAATGAGCCAATTTTCGAATTGGCCAATAAGTACAATTTGGCCCTTGAAATTCACCCTTACGATGGCGAAAAATTCATTCTTTTAGAAAATACGTCTTGGCGGTTTCATCTGATTTGGATGCTTGCTCAGTGCGCCGATTCTTATCATTTTTTTACCCTAAACGGCTATCAAGATAAATACCCCAACATGAGAGTGTGCTTCGCCCATGGGGGACAGTTGGCACAAATCAATTTAGGAAGACGCATCCAAGGTTTTGATGGAAGACCAGATCTTTTTGTAGGCAAACACCATCCCAGAAAAGCCGTTGGACACAAGAATATATTTTTTGATACCCTTGTTCATGATACTGGATCCCTCAAATTATTACTCGATAACGCCACGTCAAAACAGGTTGTAATGGGATTGGATGACCCCTACCCCCTTGGTGAAATGGAAAGTCAGTCACAATCTTCTTATCCGGGGAAAATTTTAGACTTAGCCTTGGAACGGCAATTACTTACCATTCAAGAAGCGGAAAATATTTGGAGCGAAAATATTTTACAATGGCTCTGTGGCGACAACTCAGAGCTCAAAAAAACCATGATTGATAGAATTTTGAGCTAATGGATTTTATCTCTGAAGAATTGGAACGCTACTCTGCTCTCCACTCCCAAAAAGAGCCAGAATTGTTAAAAGAGTTGAGCAATGCAACCTTTCAAAAAGTCTTGCAGCCCAGAATGCTCAGCGGTCATTTACAAGGTCGCTTTCTTAGCTTGATTTCTAAATTAGTTCAACCCAAATCAATTTTAGAGATAGGTACTTATACAGGTTATTCGGCCCTTTGTCTCGCCGAAGGCCTCAAAACTGATGGTGTGCTCCACACCATTGACTGCAACGAAGAACTGGTAGATTTCCAAAAACACTATTTTGACAAATCGGACTATAAAAATCAAATAAAGCAGTATCTCGGCGATGCCAGGCATATTATTCCAACTATTGACTCAACCTTTGATTTGGTTTTTATTGATGCCGACAAAACCAATTACCCAACCTATTTCGAGCTAGTGATTGACCGTTTGCATTCAGGAGGATTAATCATATCCGACAATGTACTTTGGAGCGCTAAGGTATTGTACAATGCTGCCCCAAATGACGAAGACACCAAAAGTCTTCAGTGCTACAACTCAATGATTAATAATGATTCTAGGGTTGAAGTAGTGCTGCTTCCCATTAGAGATGGGCTCTCAATTTGCCGAAAAAAATAGGAATATTACTTGCGCTTGATTGTCCCCGTAAGGTCTTCAATTTCGTTCTTAACTTCTTCTAATTCCTTGGTAACGGATTGATCAATGCCATTTTTTGCAGCATTATTGGTTACTTCGTTTTTGATTTCCTCAGTGGCATTGCGAATAGCTTTCATGCCCTTACCCAAGTTTCGAGCAATTTCTGGGATTTTATCAGAACCAAAAAGCAACACAGCCACAAACATGATAAATGCAATTTCTGTAGCACTAATAAATAAGAAATTTTGCATGCTCAAAGATAGGAATTTTTGATCTTCGGCAGATCATTTCTTAGCCCTGTTCAAAAATAATCTTCCCTGAATTTTTATGAATTCCATCATCTCCAAATCTGGTTCTCTAATCCAAAGTTCTTCTGGGAATCCTTTCTGATCAACAAAAAAAATGAAATCAGACAATTCAATTCCTGCAAGGGCAATCAATTCATGATCAGAATATTGATCGGACCAATGCCTAACATGACCTTTGTTTTTGAAAACTTGTTTGTTTTGAGGACTTAATACCTTAATCAATGGACTAATTATGATATTTAAAACCGTAAATACATTCAATCCATTTACCAATTGAGTACTCGGAAGAGCTTGGTTTTGAGGACTGGTAGAAGCATCTGGAGCAAAATGGATTGACTCAGAATTGGCGATAGCGAATTCGATTGATTCAAAATCTAAATCAAATGGAACAGGTTGTTGTACGTCATAGTCAAGATATCCTGTTAGATCATGAGGTCGAACAATAACTTCTTTAAGGATATTCACCTGAAGGGTAACCTGAACGGTCATTTGTCCTGACTCATAAATGCTTTCAGATACCACTACGTCAATTGGTGCTATTTGTAAGGATCGAAACAAAAGAATATCATCGATTTGGGTAGGAATAGTAAACTGTCCTTGATTGTTTGGATAGGTTCCCTCTCTCGAGTTGAAATTGTAGATAGTTATTGTAGACTGATTAATGTCTTCGAACAATATATTGCCTCTGATTGCTCTTTGACCAAAGTCTTGCCCATGAACCTTAACTGATAAAAGCATCAATAAAAATATTGAAGGGTTCGAAAAATTGCGAAAATAGCAATGTAGGTGGTTCATGTTAGAGCGATTTGGAAAGCTGCAAAACAGAAGGAAAAATATCAAAAAATGAGTACCTTTCCGTTTTACTTAACAAAACATTATCATGCTTCATTGCATTCTAGCCAGCACTTCGACAGTTTATGGCAAGCCATTTTTAAATTACCTTCTGCCAGAAATTGATAAGCTTTTCAAGAACAATTCTGAAATAATTTTTATTCCTTTTGCCCAACCTGGAGGCATTTCATGTTCGGACTATACTGCTAAGGTTAGTTATGCTTTGGCACCTATAGACATTAAGGTCAGAGGTTTACACGAATTTGAATCGCCTATTGACGCTATTTCAAAAGCCAATGGAATTTTTGTTGGTGGCGGCAACACTTTTGTTCTGCTCAAAACAATATATGACCTTGGTCTATTTAAGCCTTTACAAGATGCTTTGAAAAATGGAGTGCCTTATATGGGAACTAGTGCAGGCACCAACATATGTGGACCAACCATTTGTACCACCAATGACATGCCAATTGTTTATCCTCCAAGTTTTGAATCAATTGGTATAGTTCCCTTTCAAATCAACCCGCATTTTATAGACGCCGAAGAGAATAGCACCCACATGGGAGAGACCCGAGAAACAAGAATTGCAGAATATCTGTATCATAATAACACTCCAGTTTTGGGTCTCCGAGAAGGGAGCTTTATTGAAATCAAGGGAGATTCCATAACACTAAAAGGCCCGCTCTCGGCGCCTTTGTTTCGGTCTGGTAGTAAAAAGGAGGAACTTCCAACCGGCAGTGATTTGAAAATCATTGGACTCTGAGCATCATTTACCCTATTCTTTTTTCAGAATTTTTCTGGTCTGTTCAGCAGTTCCAATAAAATTTAACTGAGCCGTTCAATCGGGCTATCAAGTCTCCTTTGTTTGTTATCTTTGGCTAAAACATATTTAATGTCCAAGAAAGTACTTTTGATGATATTAGATGGTTGGGGTCATGGCCCTAATCCTGATGTTTCTGCCATTGAGCAAGCGAACACTCCCTTTATCGATAGCCTTTATAAAAACTATCCTAGCGCAACGCTTCGCACAGATGGTTTGCATGTAGGATTGCCTGAAGGTCAAATGGGTAACAGTGAAGTCGGTCACATGAATTTGGGCGCAGGCCGCATTGTTTACCAAGATTTGGCCAAGATAAATCTCGCTACTAAAAACGGCAGTTTAGGCAATAATACTGCGCTTAAAAAAGGATTTGAAGTTGCTAAGAAGAATGGAGTCAATCTTCATTTTGTTGGTTTACTGAGCGATGGGGGTGTTCATTCTCACATCGATCATCTTTTTGGGCTCATCGATGCCGCTGAACAGGCGCAGATACCTCATTATTTTGTCCACGCTTTTACTGACGGTCGGGACGTTGATCCAAAATCAGGTATAGGATTCGTTGATGCTTTGATCAACAAGTTAAAAAAAACCTCGGGTCATCTGGCCAGCGTAATTGGCCGATATTATGCTATGGATCGCGATCAACGTTGGGAAAGAGTTAAGTTGGCCTATGACTCACTGGTGCATGGACAAGGCAATTTGGTTTCAGACATGCCGTCTGCCATCCAAAAATCATACGATGAAGGGATTACTGACGAATTCATTAAACCAATTTTGGCTGAAAAAAATGGCATTCCTCTAACCACAATAAAGGATGGGGATGTCGTTGTGTTTTTTAATTTTAGAACTGATCGAGGACGTCAGTTAACCCAGGTGTTGTCGCAACGAGACATGCACGAAATGAACATGCATGCTTTAAAGCTACACTACATTACTATGACGAATTATGACGAAGGTTTCACAAACATTGACGTCATGTTCGACAAAGACAATCTTTCAGAAACCTTGGGCGAAGTGCTTGAGAAAAATCACAAAACTCAAATTCGCATTGCCGAAACAGAGAAATACCCTCATGTCACTTTTTTCTTTTCTGGTGGTAGAGAAAAGCCTTTCGATGGAGAAACAAGAATTTTGAGAAACTCCCCGAAAGTAGCTACCTACGATCTTCAGCCTGAAATGAGCGCTTTTGATTTAAGAGATGCTCTTGTTCCAGAATTGCTTGCTGGGAGCGCTGATTTCGTTTGTCTCAATTTTGCCAATGGTGATATGGTTGGGCACACTGGTGATATGCAAGCAGCAATTAAAGCCTGCGAAACAGTCGATGCCTGCGTCAAAGATGTTGTTACTGCGGCCTTAACTTCGAATTATGCTACCCTGCTGATTGCCGATCATGGCAATTGCGACGTGATGATTAACCCTGATGGCACTCCAAACACAGCCCACACCACGAATCCTGTTCCTGTAATTTTGATTGACCAAACTTGGAAATCTATAAAAGATGGCGTTCTAGGCGATATAGCTCCGACCATTTTAAAAATAATGGATCTTCCTCAACCCGAACAAATGACCCAACAACCACTTGTTTAACGCCTTCCCATGATTATTCCAAAAACGGCAGAAGAAATTGAATTGATGAGGGAAAGTGCCCTCATTGTCTCCAAAACTCTTGGAATGATTGCCAAAGAAATAAAGCCAGGCGTAACGACCCTACATTTGGACCATTTGGCTGAAACCTTTATCAAAGATAACGGAGCGATTCCTGGGTTTTTGGGCTTATACGATTTTCCAAATACTCTCTGTGTCAGTCCAAATTCACAAGTGGTTCACGGAATTCCAAACAACACGCCCCTCGAAGAGGGTGATATCCTTTCTGTAGATTGCGGGGCTCTGAAAAACGGCTTTTATGGTGATCATGCCTACACATTTCATGTGGGTGAGGTCAGCGAAGACATTAAGAAATTGCTGTCAATTACCAAGGCATCCCTTTACGAAGGAATCAGAGCATTCAAAGTTGGAAACCGCATTGGTGACATCGGTTTTGCAATTCAAAATTTATGCGAAAATGAAGGTTATGGCGTGGTCAGAGAACTAGTAGGTCATGGGTTGGGTCGAACGATGCACGAAGACCCAGAGGTTCCTAATTACGGTCGAAAAGGAAGCGGTAAAAAAATTGTAGAAGGTATGGTTATCGCTATTGAACCTATGATTAATATGGGTACAAAAAACATCCATCAACACAAAGATGGATGGACCATCACAACTAAAGACGGTCTACCCAGTGCGCACTTTGAACATAATGTTGCCGTTGTAAATGGAATGCCAGAATTACTGTCAACTTTTGACTATATCTATCAATCTCTTGGCATATCAAGTGATGAAGAATTGCCCTTTAGAGCCTAATTTTTGGGGAATCCGTTGAAATATTGAAGATCCAATGATCCGTCGGACTGGCCGACGATAAGCATAACTTTCAACTCGGGATGCACGCTAAGAAAAGCTTTAGCTTCAGCAGAATTCATGGATTGAATCGCGGTTGCATAGGCATCTGCAAACATACATTCCTTGGCAATTACCGATACCGACAAGATGTCTGTTTGGGTTGGAAATCCAGTCTTGCTGTCAATGATGTGAGCATATCTCTCGCCTTGTTCATTGACCTTAAAATGTCGATAGACCCCAGAGGTAGCCATGGAAGTATTGTCCAATTCTATGGCAGCTATGACTGACTGATTTCCTTCAAAATTGGGTTTATTGACTCCAATTTTCCAAGTTGAGTTCTTAGAGCGATTCATACCCAAGGTTCGAATCTCGCCTCCTATTTCAACTAAATAATCAGCGTAACCGAAACTTGATAATAATTCCGCAATTTGATCGACTGCAAAACCTTTGGCAATGGCATTAAAATCAATAAAAACCGATTCATGTGGTTTTAGTAAAATGTATTCATTCAATTGCAAGCGGTTAAAACCAACATGGGACATCAGTTCTATAATTTGAGTGCTATCAACTTGTCGAGTTGCGCCTTCAGGTCCAAAATCCCAAATGTTGACTAAAGCCCCAATAGTAGGATCAAACCGTCCGTTCGTCTCCCTAAAAACGACATTTGAAGCCTCAAAGACTTTTACAAAAAGGTCATCGACAACCACGTCTTGATTGTGATTGATTTGTGATATCACAGAATTAGGCAAATAGGTGGACAACGATTCATTTATGACTCTATAGGTGCTGTCCACAGCCCTTTCCAATCTCACATTTGGCAATTCATCGAAATATTGAATGCCGTAAGTGGTGCCAAAGACGTTTCCCCTGATCTTTTGCAAATCGGGAGAGCAGGATAAACACAGAAGGCTTATCAAAAAAAAAACAAACGACGCGACACGCATGAAAAATTTGATTTAATTCAGATTTAAAGATACGGACTGAACGCCGTGATATTCCATCAAATACTCGGCATTTTTGATGGGTGGCTCAAATTCCTTTTCCGAATGTCGCAGTCCAACTCCCGCGAAAAGCACCTTTGCATTCTTTTGACTGGCGTGATTTTGGAAAGTGGCCATCCAAGCCTGGTCGTAGTTGTTAGGGTTGTTTGGTAGTAAGACAACCTTAACAATGACAAAATAATACTGCTTGTTTTTATCGATACAAACAAATTGTGGGTGTCTTTTAAGCTCGCTATTAACTGCTATAAATTCGAAACCCTGAGATTCCAAATCCTTTCCAACCGTATTCATGGCCAGATTATGCATCTCTTGTTCAGAAAGCTGAATACTCATATTTGCCTGTAAAGTTAGATGTTTCTAACCGCCAAAGTCGTCGAATCTGATGTGTTCATCGGGAATGCCAAAGTCCTCTCCCATTTTTTGAACCGCTTGATTCATCAATGGAGGACCACAAAAGTATAGCTCAATATCTTCAGGTGATTCATGTTTACTCAAGTACTGATCAATCACACAGTTGTGAACGAAACCAATGAAGCCATCCCCTTCTGCCTCTAAGTCAGACTTGACTTTCCAATTGTCTTCAGCCATTGGCTCGGAGAGCGCTACATAAAATTTAAAGTTTTTGAATTTTCTTTCCAATTCGCGGAAGTGTTCTAGATAAAACAACTCGCGTTTGGAACGTCCACCATACCAATAACTCACTTTACGTCCTGTGTTTAAGGTGTTAAATAGATGGTACAAATGCGACCGCATTGGCGCCATGCCTGCTCCACCGCCAACATACAACATCTCCGATTCAGACTCATTGATAAAGAACTCTCCATAAGGACCAGAGATAGTCACTTCATCACCTGGTTTTAGTCCAAAGATGTATGACGATGCCACGCCGGGGTTTACATCCATCCAAGCGTTTTTATTGCGATCCCAAGGTGGGGTTGCGATACGAACATTGAGCATAATCTCGCGTCCCTCGGCTGGATAGGAAGCCATTGAATAAGCCCTTTCCACAGTTTCGGGATTTTTCATTACTAACGACCATAAGCCGAACTTGTCCCATTCCAACTTAAATTTATCTGGGGTATCATGTTCATCTGGATGCGCCGTGATGTCCATGTCGGCGTATTTCACTTCACAGGGTGGTATTTCAATTTGAATATACCCTCCCGCTTTGTAGTTCATTTCTTCTGGTATTTCGACGACAAACTCCTTGATGAACGAAGCCACATTGTAATTTCTAATCACTACACCAGCCCATTTTTTTATACCAAACACCTCTTCTGGAATGGATATGTCCATGTCTTGTTTGACTTTAACCTGACAGGCTAATCGTGCACCACTCTGAAGTTCTTTGCGAGAAAAATGAGGAATTTCGGTTGGAAGTGCTTCTCCTCCACCCGACATCACATGGCACTCGCACTGAATGCAAGTTCCGCCACCTCCACAGGCAGATGGTAAAAATATTTTGTTGTTCCCTAATGTGCTTAATAGGGTTGAACCAGAAGCTACTTCGATTTCCTTCTCCCCATTAATTCTAATTTTCACTGGACCTGAAGGAGATAATTTTTGCTTCACATATAACAATACTGCCACGAGAATTAAAGTTACCGTTAAAAAGGCAGCTACAGTGGTCAATACTGTTCCAAGGGTACTAATTGCTACAATCATAATTCCTTCTCGGTTTTATTAGTGTTTTGATCTTCCTTAATCTCTTTTAAATCTTTCCTTTGCGCTTCTGAAATCTCTAGGGTTTCCTTTATTTCAGAAGAGTCAATCACAGTTTCAGAAGCCTCGGCAGATTTTGGAGCTTCAAGAGCCTCATCTCCGCCAGTCAGCATCCCACCAAAACTCATGAATCCAATGGCCATCAATCCAGTGATGATAAAAGTTATTCCCAAGCCTCTGAGCGGTGCAGGAACGTTGGAATATCTGATTTTTTCGCGAATAGCGGCAATGGCTAAAATAGCTAAAAACCAACCTATTCCTGATGATATACCATAGTTGAAGGCCAATCCCAATGTTGCAATTTCCCTTGATTGCATGAACAGAGATCCCCCAAGGATGGCGCAGTTCACCGCAATTAAGGGTAGAAATATCCCCAAGGAATTGTATAATGAAGGTGAAAATTTTTCGACTACTATCTCAACCAACTGAACCATTGTCGCTATGGTTGCGATAAACATGATAAAAGACAAGAAACTTAGATCATACTGTGCATATTCTGGACCTAACCAAACCAACGCCCCTTCTTTGAGAATATACTGATCCAGCAACCAATTCATTGGAACTGTAATAGCCAAAACAAATACCACAGCTACACCTAATCCTACGGCGGTAGAAACTTTTTTAGAAACGGCCAGGTAAGAACACATTCCAAGGAATGTGGCAAAGACCATGTTGTCTATAAAAATTGATTTAAAAAATAATTCTATATGTTCCATGTTTCAGCTTTTATTCTTCTATCAATGAGGTATTTCTGCTGCGTTGTATCCAGATGATCAAACCAACTACAATTAAAGCCATTGGTGAGAGGAGCATGAATCCATTGTTTTCATAACCCCAGGCATACAAACCTGTTTTTTCAATAGGATCACCTAAAACTCTAAATCCTAATAGGGTTCCAGAACCTAAAAGTTCTCTAAAAAACCCAACAGCTATTAAGATAAGTCCATATCCCAATGAATTTCCAATTCCGTCGAGGAACGAGCGCCAAGGACCATTGCCAAGTGCAAATGCTTCGAACCTACCCATGATAATACAGTTGGTAATGATCAACCCCACAAAGACGGAAAGTTGCTTACTAAGTTCATAGGCATAAGCTTTCAGAACTAGATCGACCAAAATAACCAAAGCCGCCACTACGGTGAGCTGGACAATGATTCTAATTTTAGAGGGAATGATGTTTCTGATCAGAGAAATCACCACATTTCCCATTGCAAGAACAAACAAAACTGAAACGGCCATTACAATGGAGGCCTTGAGTTCAGCAGTAATAGCTAGAGCAGAGCAAATACCAAGAACTTGAATTGTAATTGGGTTATTGTCGGCCAAAGGATCAGTGATGAGCTTGGTATCCTTTTTTGAAAGTAGTGCCATAATGATCTAGTTTAAGGCTTTAAAATATGAACTGTATAAACTCAAATCGGATTTGATCATTGCAGTAACGCCGTCTCCGGTAATAGTCGCCCCAGCGATGGCATCCACTTGATTGTCGAGTTTGTCTGAATTTGTTGGATCGGCGTTACCTTTTGCCACTTGAATTCCTTTGAAATTGCCATTAGCATCCAGCAGATGTTCACCGATAAAATCATCCATAAAAAATCGTTCTTTAATGTTGGCACCAAGTCCAGGTGTTTCTCCCTTGTGGTCAAAATAGGCGCCTTGTACAATCATATTTTTGTCAAGCGCAACAAAACCCCAAATTGCATCCCAAAGTCCCTTCCCTCTAATCGGAGCAACATACAGTGTTTCACCATTTACTTCACCGACGAATAAAGGTAATTTTCTCTGATATCCTTGAGATTTTGAAAGTTCCTTTTCGGTTTTCACGTCGATGAGATAAGCTTGATCATCTTCTGTAATTTGATTCCCTTGGATGACTATTTGCTTAGTAACATATTTTTTAAATTCATCGGCCACTTTGTCCGTAGAGACAAAAACTGCTTTGCTGCCTTCGTTCTCGTTGATCCCCAAAGCATACAATATATTCTGTTGTGTCTCTATGCGTTTATTTTCTGCAATTTTTTCCTTTAAGGAAGACGCCGCATAAGCCAGTACTGATCCAACGGCAATGACCATTCCGACGGCGAAAAAAAAGGTGTAGGTGTTTTTATCTGTTCTTCTTTCCATGATTAAACAGTTTTGGTTTGCATGCGTTTCATACGTTTTTTGACATTCCCTTGAACCACATAGTGATCTATTGTTGGCGCAAATACGTTCATCAAAAGAATGGCCAAAAATACGCCCTCAGGATAAGCTGGGTTAAAGACCCTTATCAGTATCGAAATGAATCCAATAAAGAAGCCGTAGATTATTTTGCCTTTGTTAGTTTGAGCTGCAGTAACGGGATCGGTAGCCATATAAACAGCTCCGAAAAGAATACTGCCAATCAACAGGTGCTGCCAAAAAGGTACGCTCATTAACCCGTAAAATTTACTGGTTCCAGTGATCCACCCAGCATCTACAACACCATTAAAAATTAAACCCATGACAAGAGCTCCAACTATGGTACTCAAGATGATTCTCCAACTACCAATTTTGGTAAAAATTAGAAAAAGAGCCCCAAAAATAATAAGCAACTTAGACGTCTCTCCAACTGACCCTGGTATGAAACCAAAAAACATGTCGGATAAGCTATAGGAAATGTCTGCATTTTGAGCATAGCTTCCCAATATGGTTTCTCCTGAAATGGCATCAGCTGTTCCAGCGCGTTCCACTGCGCCATGCACCCACACTTTATCTCCACTCATCCAAGTTGGATAGGCAAAAAACAAAAACGCTCTAATAGTGAGCGCAGGATTAAGAATATTCATTCCAGTTCCTCCGAAAACTTCTTTTCCAATGACTACACCGAAACTCACGGCTACAGCCAACATCCATAACGGTAAGTCCACTGGAACGATAAGAGGCACCAACATTCCTGTTACAAGGTAACCTTCTTCTACTTCGTGTCCTTTTATAATAGCAAACAAGAATTCAATGGCAAGGCCAACCCCATAGGAAACAGCCACCAGAGGTAATACCTTAATTATTCCTATCCAAAAAGCGTCCCAAGACAAAAAATCGACTGGGGTGCCAAGAGCTGCGTAATGTTGAAACCCTGCATTGAACATTCCAAAAATCAAACAAGGCACCAAAGCCATGATGACGATATTCATGGTTCGCTTCAAATCATCTGCTGCTTTGATGTGAGTACCGTGTTTGGTGGTCTCATTCGGCATGTACAGGAACGTATGCAACGCATTAAATGCGGGTGCCATTTTTGTTCCTTTATACTTTTCTTTTAGCTGATGTAAACTACTTTTAAGACCCATAGTTACCCTATTTCTTTAATCATTAAATCAAGTCCCTCTCTAATAATCTCTTGGTGAGGTTGCTTCGAAACACAAATAAATTCCGTCAATGCAAAATCCTCCGGAGCTACCTCGTACATGCCAAGCGTTTCCATTTCATCCAAATCTTTGTACATACAAGATTTTAGCAACTGCATCGGATATATGTCTAAAGGAAATACTTCTTCGTAATTTCCAGTCACCACAAAAGCACGATGCTCGCCGTTGGTGTTGGTGTTCAAATCATATTCTTTATTGGGAAACATCCAAGAAAATGTCAAAGCACGGGTGGAAGAAATCTTGTTAAAAACTGGCTTATTCCAACCGAACAATTCATAATCATCTCCTTCAGGTATGACCGTTAACGAATTATTGTAAAAATCAATAAACCCGTCTGGCGCCGATTTTTTTCCAGTTAGTACGTTACCCATAATAATTCTGACATGGGCACTTTGTTCAATACCCTTGTCATACAGAATAGTTGCCAGTTCAGCTCCAATTTTGGTAGTCATGTACCTCGGTTCTGAAACGGAAGACCCACAAAAAGCAATAACTCTGGTTGCGTCAAATTGACCAGTCTTGAGGAGTTTTCCGATAATCACCAAATCTTGAGGTGACAAAGTCCATACGACTTCTCCTTTGTTGACAGGGTCAATTTTATTGATCAGTGTGCCAACATTTCCAGAAGGATGAGGACCCTTTACCCTGTGAGTTACAATATTTTTCATTCCACTAAAAACGCTTCCCTCTGAATTTGGAACTCCAACATGAACATTTCCTTTTGTCAGTTTAGACAAAGCGGTAAGCGCAATTTGAATTACTTCTTCTTGGCCTTTCAAAACGACATCACATGACGCCGCCAAAGGTGCAGTTGCATGGGCAGAAATAAAGATAGATTTTGGCTCAGAGTTGACACCAGCTATGATATCATAAGGTCGTTGCTTGATAAAAGCCCAACATCCAGACGCCAATAGTTTTGACTTAATCTCTTCTTGCGAAGCAGTATCAACATTGAGAACACCATGATCCATGTATTCTTGAGTGCTGTCTGCCTCAATTTTAATGGATAAAATTTTTCGTTTTTCACCTCGCACAATTTCAATGATCTTTCCGGATACGGGAGAAACAAACTTGACATCTTCGTTCGACTTATCGAAAAAAATGGGTTGCCCTGCTTTCACTGCTTGCCCTTCTTTTAGAATCAATTTTGGAATGACACCGTGGAAGTCACTTGGTTTTACTGCGAAGTATTTACTATTTATGGCTGCTTCTACTGTTGGTTTGGCCGCCCCTTTGAGTTTAATATCTAAACCCTTTTTAATGCTAATGTCAGTTGACATATATCCGAGATCTGATAAGGTTGATTTTACGGATGCAAATTTACAAATTAATCGAGCAATTTTACCCTATAATTTAGCATATATTTTAAGAAGTTTCAAACCAACAAAACTGCTCCCCTTAAGCCTAAATTTAATTATCTTTAAAAAAAAATTAACGTTGAAACCAGTAACTTTCTTTTTTTGGATTTTTTGGCCCATTTTGACATTTGGTCAATTAGAGATTACAAGTCCTCCCGAATACATTCGTACGGTTGTGTTCTCAGACTCCAATGGCCCTCAGTCCTTACCCATCATCCAAATGGGCGAGCAATTGCTACTTTCTTTTGACGTGCTCAACAATGAGGAGAGCGACTATTTTTATCGCATCACTCACCACAATGCTGATTGGAGTAAGTCCAATCTGGCTGTTAATGAATACCTAAATGGTTTTGATGATATCCGTATTTCGAATTACCAAAACTCTGTGAGCACGTTGCAATTGTATTCACATTACCTTTTGACTTTACCGAACGACAGAACTTCATTTAAAAAAACTGGGAATTATATTCTTTCTATTTTCGACGACAGCGATCAACTTGTTTTTAGTCGTCCTTTTGTGATTTACGAACCTGAAGTTAACGTGGGAGTAGTGATTAAAAGGTCACGTGAGCTTGAGAATATTAATGAAAAGCAAGTCGTTCAATACGCTGTCATAAATCCACAGGGATGGCAAAATCCAGAACAAACTGTTTCTACTAGCATTTATCAGAATCGAAATTTGGACAACCCAATCATCGGAATAAAACACCAATATATTTTAGGTAAGGAGCTTCAATACAGATATGATGAGGAAACTTCATTTTGGGGGGGAAACGAATACCTCTATTTTGAAAACAAGGATATTAGGGTTGCTAACAACGCCGTCGAATACGTTGATTTGCAAGACGTGTATCACAGTTATCTCTACACTGATGTGCCACGGTATAACCAAACCTACACCTATAATCCTGACATCAATGGTCAATTCCTAACAACCATGTTCAATGCGCGTAACCCAGATATTGAGGCAGACTATAGTTGGGTGCATTTTTCACTTTTGGGAGCGAATAATATTGGCGACTCCGATATTCATGTGTTTGGCGGGTTCAACGACTTTATTGTTAATTCAGAGACAAAAATGACCTATAATTATCAAAGAGGAGTTTTTGAGACTGCTCTTTACCTCAAGCAAGGTTTTTACAACTACAAATACGTTGTTCAAAATCCCGATAGCACCATTGATACAAGTGCTGTTTCTGGAGATTTTTATCAAACAGAGAACAAATACACGGTTTTGGTCTACTACAGACCTTTGGGCGGTCGATTTGACTCGGTTATTGGATTCGGTGAGGTGTCTTCGGAAGGAATTTCAAATTAAATGTTAAAAACTGAATTCCTTTTTGGTCTCAACCAAATTATTCCTATTTTTAAAGTCTTAACTAAAGATTGTTAATGGTACAGCAAATAACCAAAGGAATTAAAATTTCCGTGCGAACACACTTTGAAGGTTCTTTCTATAAGAGCTACAGGTTGCATTTTGGATTTGGTTATGAAATCACCATCGAAAATCAAAGTAAAGACTCGGTTCAACTCACCAGCCGTCATTGGCGGATTTTAGATTCGTTGAACAGCCCTGAGACAGTTGACGGCGAAGGTGTAATAGGAAAAAAACCTGTTTTGAGACCAGGCGAGTCTCATACCTATTCATCTGGGTGTCTTCTCATATCTCCAATTGGCGCCATGCGAGGATTTTTTAATATGGTCAATTTCACCACCACGAGAAAATTCAGAGTTAATGTGCCGACCTTCAAATTAAGCGCCCCGTTTGCGATGAATTAGACTGACTCACATTCCAAGTCAAACAAAGTTAACCCACCATTTAATTTTTTACCTTTGACCAGATAATTTTCTTCAATAAGCTATTATGAGCAAAGGATTTTTTGAAGTTCCAATTGCAGTGAACGAACCAGTACGCAACTATGCACCTGGAAGCAAAGAAAGAGCAAGTGTTTTGGCAACATACCAAGCCATGAAAAGTCAATATACTGACATTTCCATGTGTATTGACGGCAAAGCTGTTTCTACCAACAACAAGGGAAAAATGGTCATGCCTCACGACCACAAACACGTTTTGGGAACATATTCGTTAGCCGAGAAATCTCATGTAGAAGAAGCGATTGCATCAGCGCTTAAAGCCAGACAAACTTGGGCTCATGCTCCTTGGGAGCAACGTGCTGCGATTTTTCTGAAGGCCGCAGAATTGATTGAAGGACCCTTTAGGGACCGAATAAATGCAGCCACCATGCTTCAGCAATCAAAAACAATTCATCAAGCCGAAATTGACGCTTCTTGCGAGTTAATTGATTTTTTGAGGTTCAATGTTCAGTTCATGACTGAGATTTACAGCGGACAACCTGAGAGTTCAAGTGCTGTTTGGAACAGAGTTGAATATCGTCCTTTGGAAGGTTTTGTTTATGCAGTAACCCCCTTTAATTTTACTTCTATTGCGGCCAATTTAGCCGCGTGTGTTGCCATGATGGGTAATGTTGTAGTTTGGAAACCTAGTGACCATCAAATCTATTCTGCTAAAATCATCATGGATATATTCGAAGCAGCCGGGGTTCCTGCTGGAGTTATCAATGTTGTTTTTGGAGACCCAAAGATGATTACCGACACCGTTTTAGAAAGCGAAGATTTCGCCGGTTTACATTTTACCGGATCAACTGAAATTTTCAAAAGTCTTTGGAGACAAATCGGCAACCACATTGATCGATACAAATCTTATCCGAGAATCGTAGGTGAAACAGGAGGTAAAGACTTTATTGCTGCCCACAGTAGTGCTGACCCAGAAGAAGTTAGTGTTGCAATTCTCAGAGGGGCATTTGAATTCCAAGGCCAAAAATGCAGTGCCGCGTCACGCGCCTACATTCCAAGTAGTCTTTGGCCAAAGGTCAAGTCTCATCTTCTAAATGACCTAAAGACTCTAAAAATGGGTACACCCGAAGATTTTACTAATTTCATGACTGCCGTAATTCACGAAGGCTCATTTGACAAATTGGCCAAATACATCGATCAAGCCAAGGCAAGCAGTGAAGCCGAAATTATTTTTGGAGGGAACTATGACAAAAGTGTTGGTTATTTTGTTGAACCTACTGTGATACTTACCACCAATCCCAAATATGATACTATGTGTAAAGAGCTTTTCGGACCTGTAATTACAGTCTATGTTTATAACGATAAGGATTATGAAGAAATGCTCAATCTAGTTGATTCGACGAGTTCTTATGCCCTCACAGGTGCAATTTTCGCCAAAGACAGATACGCCATAGGACAAGCAACTCAGGCTTTGGAAAACTGTGCTGGAAATTTCTACATCAACGACAAACCGACAGGCGCAGTTGTTGGTCAACAACCATTTGGAGGTGCCCGCAGTTCAGGAACCAACGACAAAGCTGGATCGCCTCAGAACTTGCTTCGCTGGGTTTCTCCTCGACTGATCAAAGAGACCTTCGTTCCTCCAAAAGACTACAGGTATCCCTTTTTAGGATAATTGATTGAATTAATAAAAACGAAAAAGGGCCACATGGCCCTTTTTTTCTTAAAAACAATAATTATTGAATGGTTTCCAAGGATTGTGTTTCGCCAACTTTAGCTGCTCGAACATTTTGCACTTCACCAATAACATCAATTACAAACGCTACAACTCTAAGTTTGTTAACATCCTGAACTGCTGAAGGAACTTGCGTTGAGTAACTCTTCGATCCATTTACTGGACTTATTAACTCACCTGTTACTGAGGTCATCCCACTTCGCAAAACAGAATTATGTTCAAAGTCTACAATCACAGAACCTCCACCATAAAAGTGTCCATTAGCTTTTAACAGAAATGTAGACCAGTTTTTTTGTTTCAAAAAAGGGTTCCGAAAAGCAACTTGACAGTTCAAATTGTTTCGCGCGAGGAAAACCGACAAGTTCCTCGGTGAGGTCTCCACCTTTGAGACAAAGTAGCCCGTTCTTGAGTTCATTCATTTGTTTTTTGGACACTTTGCTCTTAACCCAGTCATAGAATTTTGGCATTGAAGTGACAGCCCTACTGACAACAAAATCATAAGATCCAGTGATGCTCTCGGCGCGAGCATGGCTGGCAGTAACATTTTTCAAACCGATTGCGTCGGCAACAGCCTTGACAACTGTGATTTTCTTACCAACACTATCCACCAAATGGAAATGTGATTCTGGGAAAAGTATGGCCAATGGAATGCCTGGAAATCCGCCTCCAGTTCCTACATCCAAAATTTGACTGCCTGGACTAAATTGAATGATCTTAGCAATACCTAATGAATGTAAAACATGCCTTTCTTCTAAGGTGTCAATATCCTTTCTAGAAATTACATTAATTTTAGTGTTCCAGTCATTATAAATAGCCTGAAGTCGAGTGAATTGGTTGAGCTGAATTTCAGTGATGTGAGGAAAATATTTAGAGACTAAAGTGAGTTGTTTCATTTGGCAAAAATAAGTTTTAAAAACTAATCACAATTGTTAGACAATTAGAGTTAATAATCCTTATTTTTACGACGCAGGTCCATACTAAATACCTCAAGTTATGTTAAAAAATTCCGTTTCCTTTCCCCGAACAGATTCGATGAAATTCTTTAAAACTCTTAATCAAAGAGTGAACCAATATTTCACAGATAAAGGGATCAAACGCACAGGAAATGCCAAACTATGGTTCAAAACCGTTATTATGTTTGGCATCTTTTTATCTCCTTATTTTCTTCTTTTAACCCTCGATCTTCCCGGCTGGTTCCAGTTATTGCTCACCATAATAATGGGAGTTGGAATGGCTGGTGTCGGAATGAATGTCATGCACGATGCCAATCATGGGTCGTTTTCGTCCAAAAGTTGGATCAACCGATTGATGGGGAGCAGCATCTACCTACTGGCCGGAAATGTTTATAACTGGAAAGTTCAACACAATGTTTTACATCACACCTATACCAACGTCCATGGGCATGATGAAGATTTAGAAGCAGGGAGAATTTTGAGATTTTCAAAACACACCGAGTGGAGAAAGCACCATAAATTTCAACATTATTATTCTGTTTTACTTTATGGCTTGCTCACCATTAATTGGGCCATAACAACCGATTTCATTCAGATGTTCCGCTACATGAAGCGCGGCTTGTCATATGGGAAATTCCCCAGTCCAGTCGCCAATTGGAGTAAACTAGTCGTTTCAAAAATACTTTATGCCATGATTTGGATCATTATCCCCATGTTGCTTCATTTGGTTTGGTGGAAAGTCATTATTGGATTTTTTGTGATGCATTACACCGCTGGATTAATATTGAGCATTGTTTTTCAACTTGCTCATGTCATGGATGAAGCCGAAATGCCGTTGCCTCAGGAGGATGGATTAATGGCGAATACTTGGGCCATTCATCAACTGAAAACCACAGTCAATTTTGCTCGTAAGAATAAATTGGTCAATTGGTATACTGGAGGTTTGAATCATCAAGTAGAACATCATATTTTCCCTAATATCAGTCATATTCACTACGGTAAAATTGCTAAAATTGTTCGAGAAACTGCTGCGGAATTTGGCTTACCCTATAAAGAATACGGTTCGATGCGTCAAGCAATTACAGCTCATTTTGCATACCTGAAGCACTTGGGCGCAGAGCCAAAAATGGCATAATCCGTTTTTGATACTATGAATCCATTATCTGACCGAGTCATCAATATGTCAACATCTCAAACTTTGGCTATGGCTGCCAAAGCTAGAGAACTCAGAATCGAAGGTAAAGACATCATTGGATTGAGCCTAGGAGAACCTGATTTTGAGACCCCTGATTTTATAAAAAATTCGGCTAAACAGGCCATCAATGACAACTACAACAGTTATTCTCCAGTTGACGGGTACGCCGATCTTAAATTGGCCATTAGCGCAAAGTTTAAAAGAGACAACAACCTTGATTATGGACCTGCCCAAATCGTTGTATCCACTGGAGCCAAACAGTCACTTTTTAATATCGCGATGGTCGTACTCAATCCTGGTGATGAGGTGATTTTACCTTGTCCTTATTGGGTCAGCTACTCAGACATGATCAAACTCGCAGAAGGAGTACCCGTTGAGGTTCAAACCTCAATTGACACGGACTTCAAAATGACTGCTGAACAGTTGGAGGGTGCTATTACCTCGAAAACTAAAATGATTTGGTTCAGTTCGCCGTGCAATCCATCTGGATCGGTCTATTCCAAACATGAACTTGAAGAATTGGCTACGGTTTTGGATAAATATCCCCATATCTATGTAGTTTCAGACGAAATTTATGAACACATCAATTTCGAGGAAAGACATTTTAGCATGGCTCAAATTCCATCGATGTACGACAGAACAATTACAGTCAATGGGGTTTCAAAGGCCTTCGCCATGACAGGATGGAGAATTGGTTTTATCGGAGCCCCTGAAAAAATTGCTAGAGCTTGCAACAAAATGCAAGGTCAGGTTACTAGTGGCGCAAATTCTATCGCTCAGAGGGCTGTTATTACTGCCATGGAAGCAGATCCATCCTCAATTCAGTACATGGTCACTGAGTTTGAGAAGAGACGTAACCTCATTTTATCGCTAGCCAATAATATTCCTGGAATGATTTGTAATATCCCCGCGGGTGCGTTTTACATCTTCCCCGATATTTCCTATTATTTCGGCAAAAGTCTTAGAGGTAAAACCATCAATTCTGCTGATGATTTTGCCATGTATCTTTTGGAAGAAGCTCTGGTAGCCACCGTCACCGGGGAAGCTTTTGGAAATAAGGATTGTATTCGAATTTCCTATGCGGCGTCGCAAGAACAAATTATTGAAGCAATGTCGAGAATCAGAAAAGCACTTCAAGAATAGATTAGCGATTGCGCCAGAAAAATGGCGTAAACAATATCAAAACAGTAAATAGTTCAAGTCTTCCTATCAGCATTAGAAAGCTGCACCACCACTTGCCCAAAGCCGGCATTGACTCAAAAGTATCCACTGGACTAAAATTGCCTAAGGCAGGTCCAATGTTGCCCAAACTAGAGGCAGATACGCCCAAGGCTGAAACGAAATCTAAACCAATTGCTGACAGGACTAGGGCTCCAATAATGAATGAGAGCATGTAAAGAATAAAGAACGCAAGAACATTGAATACGATGGTCTCAGAAATGATCTTTTTATTAAACCGCACAGGTAATACTGCATTGGGATGCAGTGCTCTTTTGAACTCAAGAAAACCATTTCGAATGGTAACCAAATGACGAACCACTTTAATGCCTCCTGAGGTACTCCCAGAGGACCCCCCCAAAAACATCAAACCAAAAAACAGTACGGTTAGGAATGGAGTCCAAGAAGTAAAATCTGCGGTAACAAATCCTGTAGTGGTAATGACCGATAAGACTTGAAACATAGAGTGACGAAAGTCCGCTTCATAGATGCCATAGACCATTGGGAATGCATCGTTCGGAACTAAAAAATCTGATTTTAAATAAATGATGCTCGCTGTAACAAGAGTGAATATGGCGATAAATTTGATATAGAGCATGAATTCTTCATCTCCCCAGATTTTTTTCCACTTCCCCTTGATGGCGAAATAGGTCAACACAAAATTACTTCCAGCGATGAGCATGAAAAGCATAACAATGTATTGAACCATGGGCAAATGGTTGTAAAACATTAGACTGCTATTCTTTGTAGAAAAACCTCCAGTAGAAACGGTTGCCATAGCGTGGTTGATGGCATCAAAAAATGGCATTCCAGCCCAGTTCAAAAGAAGGGTTTCGGCTAAGGTAAGTCCAACATAGATGAACCAGAGTCTTTTAGCGGTATCAGTGATTCTTGGGTGAAGTTTGTCGGAACTTAGCCCAGGGGCTTCGGCAGTAAACAACTGCATGCCGCCTATCCCTAAGAGCGGCAGTATCGCAATGGCTAGGACAATAATCCCCATACCACCAATCCAATGAGTGAGACTCCTCCAGAAAAGAACGCCTTTTGGGACAGATTCTATATCCGTTAAAATGGTTGCGCCAGTAGTGGTATAACCCGATACTGTTTCAAAAAAAGCATTAGTAAACTCTGGTATAACTCCTGTCATTACATAGGGCAACGCCCCAGAAATCGCCATTACAATCCAACCCAGCGCCACAACGATGTATCCATCACGACGACCCATCTCTCGAGAGTGATTTTTGGTAACAAGCATGGCAATAATGCCTAGTCCCAAAACAATTGATGCCGAAGAAAGTAACATCGGTGTAGTAGCATCACCAAAACCTACCAGACCTGCGGTCAGAATAAAAACACCATTACAAAGGAGCAATAGTCCAAAAAAATGTCCGATGGTTTTATAATTTAACCGCATGCTTTAGTTAGTGGAAAAGTTCTTCAACTTTTTTGAGTGCCTGCGGCAAACAACAGACTACAATTTTATCGTTTGGTTGTATTACAAAATCCCCCAAAGCGATAAGACCCTGTCCATTTCGAATAACACCTCCAATAATGGCCGATATGGGGAAATTAAGATCCTTTATCCGTTTGTTTGCAATTTTTGAGCCCGATCTCACCATGAACTCCAGCAATTCGGCGTTCATGTTGCTTAGCTTGGTAATGGCCAGAACCTCCCCTTTTCTTATGTGTCGGAAAATAGTATTAGCCGCTAATAGTTTTTTGTTGATCAAAGCATCTATGCCAATGGATTGGGACAACTCAAAATAATCCATGTTCTCCACCAAAGCAATGGTTTTTCGTACTCCCTTTGATTTCGCTACCAAGCATGACATGATGTTGGTTTCTGAATTGCCTGTCACAGCAATAAAGGCGTCAATTGATTCAATGTTTTCTTCGGCCAACAATTCGACATTTCTGCCATCCCCATGAATAATAAGGGCATTGGGTAATTCGTCAGCCAACTCAAGTGCTCGTTCTTTGTTGCGCTCAATAATCTTTATATTGAATCGCTTATCCATCAAATCTCTGGCGGTTTTTGAACCGATGCGGCCACCACCAAGGATCATTAAGTCGTTCAATTCAGTATTCGTTTTACCGGTCAACTTGCACAGCTCCTCATCCCCACCTTTGGAAGTGATGAAAATGACATGATCCCCTTCCTTAAACAAAGTATCTCCGCGAGGAATGATGGTATTTGGCATCCCAAATCGTTGAATGGCTATCGGCACAAAATGTATTTCGGGGAGTAATTCAGCAGCTTCTTTAACCGATTTGCCAACAAAAATAGCAGCGCGCGACAGATTAAGCCCCAGCATGGTTAAAGCCCCATCTTCAAAAGAAAAGGTATCGTCAAAAGCCGATTGATCGAGTAAAAGTTCGATTTCGGTCGCAGCCAAGGCCTCTGGTGAAATCAATTCGTCGATGCCAAACTTAGTAAATCCAACTAATTCTTGATTGTCAATAAATTCTGTGTTTGAAATCCTTGCGATAGTTCGTTTAGCTCCCAATTGTTTGGCAATGGCGCATACTGTAATATTAGCTGTTTCGGAAGCAGTTACACCAATAACCAAATCAGTTTGCGACACTAGGGCTTCTTTCAGAATCGCTATGGATGTTGCGTCACCCCGAATTACTTTAATATCGAGGTGGGTTTCGGCATAGGATAAGCACGTCTTATCAACATCAATTAAAGTGATTTCGAGTGATTCGTATGACAGGCGTTTGGCCAAATGAAAGCCAACCTCACCTGCGCCAGCAATGATAATTTTCATTGATTAAAAAAAAGTATCTCTATTGAAACGATTGTATTCACAATGTTCACTGTTTAAAAGGTGATTAATTAAAAAGAAAAGACACCTAACATAACGCAAAGATATATTATTTTTACCAACCACATTTAGACTGTATTCTTATAATTTATTGGAACGAACGACCGTCCGCTATATAAAATAACATTGGTTAAACCCTATCAAAATCAAGAAGACAGCAAGAAGGTACAAGTCGAACAGATGTTCGATTCCATTTCTTCTGAATACGACCGCTTGAATAGAGTGATCTCATTTGGAATTGATTTGAAATGGCGGAAGAAAGTTGTCAAAATGGCTTTCGAACTGGCTCCAGATCAAGTCCTCGATGTGGCTACTGGTACTGGAGATTTGGTGTTAGCCATGCGCAACTGCGGCGCTTCTAGAATTGTGGGCTTGGATCTCAGCCCAGGAATGTTAGCTGTTGGAACAGAGAAAGTAAAGCGCGCCGGTGCCGACTCTTTGGTTGAAATGGTGATTGGAGATTCAGAAAATTTAAACTTTGAATCAGAGACTTTCGACCTGATTACTGTGGCGTTCGGAATTCGAAATTTTGAGAATTTAAACAAAGGGTTGTCCGAAATGTTGCGTGTTCTTAAAACGGGAGGTACGTTAATTATTCTGGAAACATCGGTTCCTTCACGTTTTCCTTTAAAGCAGTTGTATTTATTTCACAGTAACCTTATTCTTCCTTTGATAGGAAAATTATTTTCGAAAAATCAATCGGCTTACCGATACCTTGGCAATTCTGCACAACAATTTCCCTATGGCGAAGCCTTAAACAATATTTTGAGTGAAATTGGGTTTAAGAATGCTAAAGCCAATCCTCAAACGTTTGGAGTGGCCACAATTTATTCTGCACAAAAATGATCCGATCCTTGAAACTTTTTAGCGTTGTGCTTATCGTGTTGGCGACAAGTCAAAATGCTGACGCTCAAATATTTTCAAAAGAGCGCATTCAAAACAATGCCACTATGGATATGAAGAAAGTATCATGGGGCTATTTTTTAGGTTTTAACAACTTTGACTTCAATATCGATTACAAAAAGGATTTGCCTGACATTGAAACTGAGCGTTCAATGGGTTTTAATGTCGGCCTAATCGGAAACGTTAGAATTAATGACTACATCGATATCCGTTTAGAGCCAGGTCTAACGGTGAGCAAGAGAACGCTTCAATACGATTCGTTGTATTTTTTACCCGAAACAATGCCGACCAAAGCAGACTTGACCAGGGAAATACCATCAACCTATATTTACGTTCCTCTTTTGGTCAAATTGTCGACCAAACGGATCAACAATTTCAAACCTTTTGTGGTCGGGGGCGTTTCGACTGCTCTCAATTTGTCGAGCAATGAAAAAAACGTCAACGACAATAGTCAAGGTGACTGGAGAGCCAAAAAGAATGTTCTGTTTTACGAGTTAGGATTTGGTATAGATTTTTACTTGTATTGGTTCAAATTTACACCGACGATTAGAGGAGTGTTTGGGCTAACCGACGAGGTTACCCCAGACGTCGATCCTGACAGTCCTTGGACAGGAAATATATCCAAAATGGAGTCCAGAGGTGTTTTTATCAATTTTACTTTCCAATAGTAACTCTGAAATATTCGCTCAGTATGACAGAGGTGGCAGTGGCCACGTTCAAACTTTCCACACTAGAATCCGTGCTGTATTTTGGTATTGAAATTGAGCCGGTCAACTCTGCTCGAACCTCATCTGAAATACCTTGACCTTCATTGCCCATGACCACAACAACATCCTTGGGCCACTGAAATTGATAAACCGAATCGGCCTCCATAAAGGTGCCTATTTTAGGAATTGGCGTCTTCTTGAGCCAAAGCGGCAAATCGACATAGGTCACATTAACCCTTGCGATCGATCCCATGGTGGCCTGTACCACTTTAGGATGAAAACAATCTACAGAGTCAAGACTGCAAACCAAGTTTTTCAGACCAAACCAATCGCAGAGCCTTACAATAGTGCCAAAATTCCCAGGATCTCTCACCCCATCGAGCGCCAATACATTACCGGTCAGAGCAATCTCTTTCATTTTGGGAATTTTGAAAACACCAATTAGATTTTGAGGCGTTGTCAAGCTGCTCATGGCCTTCAATTCACTTGAATTGATAACAATTTGAACCATAGGAGGCAACTCATCGAGAAGTTTAAGTGTGTAACATTCTTTGAGTTCCATTCCTGCGGCTACCAGATCGAGAACGGACTTTGGCCCTTCTACCACAAAGCAACCAGAAGCTTCACGGTATTTCCTTTGAGTCAAATTGAGGATAAATTTAATTTGTTTTTTACTTAACATGTAAATCGTGTATTTTTGAAAACCAATAAACTAACTTCATTTACCCGTTCGGGATCATCGATGCGCATTCATACAAAAATATCACTTATATCCATAACATGCACCATGCTGTTTGGTTGTGACGTTCTGAAGCGGGTTCCAAAAAATCAATCCTTACTTATAGAAGCAAGTATTGTTTTAGATGGCAAAAAAGATAAATCGGAAGAAGTCAATGCCATGTTGACCCAAAAGCCGAACAGCAAGTTATTTTCAAAATTTCCAATAAGGCTTCATTTGTACAACACCGCAAGACCCAATCGAGATTCTCTTTTTTCAGCTTGGCGGTATTCTGATCCAAAAAGATCAGCCCGTTTAACAAAAATATACTCCAACAAACAATTAGATCGCATTGAAGATTGGACGTTGTCTTTTAACAATTGGCTGAGAACAATAGGCGAACCGCCATCGGTTTTCAACCCATCTGCTGCAGAGCGAAGCAAAGAAAATTTAAGATCATTCTTCTTCAAAAAAGGTTGGTTTGACATAGAAGTGTCCGAAAGCATTGACTCACTTGATGTCCAGAAAATAGGGGTCAACTATATCGTGACCAAAAACAAACCTTATATTATTGACAGTATTTCTCACACCATCTCCTCACCTATTATTGAGAAACTGTATACCGAAAACTCTTCGGAATCAAAGGTGAAATCAGGAGAAATCTTCAATGAAAACAACTTTATCGCTGAAAGAGAGCGGTTGACAGGGATTTTTCGCAACAAAGGCATCTATCATTTTTCTTCCGACTACATCAGTTTCAAGTTTGACACCATTGGAACGGGTCAAAAAGTAAATACCATTTTAGATATTGAAGATAGAATCATACGAAACGAAGATTCTGTCAGTCGGGCCGACTTTCAACCTTTTAAAATAAATAAAGTTCAAATATTTACCGATTCAAATGCCGACAACCGAGGCAAAACACCAACAGATTCGCTCAAGTATCGGGGTTTTGTATTTTACAGCTATGGCCCGATGAAATACCGTCCTCAAGCCTTGGCCAAGGCCATTTTTATCAAACCCGACAGCTTGTTCAGCGACATTGACCGCAGTAGAACATATCGCTATATCAACGAATTGCAAACTTTCAAATACCCGAATATCGAATATCAGGAAAGGCCTCGCGACAGTTCTTTGTTAACTTCCATCTATCTCAGCCCAAGACCCAAATACGGCCTTGGGTTTGATGTTAATGTCTCTCAGAGCAATATCCAAGCCGTAGGATTTTCATTTAGTAGTGCTCTGAAAATCCGAAATGTATTCAAGGGTTCCGAAACATTAGAGATTTCGGCCATTGGGGCCATTGGATCCTCGAAAGACGGTGCTGAATCTAGAACCAATTTTTTCGACATCAACGAAATAGGAACCGATCTCAGGCTGATCATCCCTAGATTTGTATTTCCTTTTAACGTAGAGAAATTGATTCCCAACGAAATGACTCCCTTTACTAGGCTGAGTGGAGGCTATTCCAGTCAAACAAATATTGGCTTAGACAAGCAATCGATCAAAGCAGTTCTTAACTACAATTGGAAACCGAGCAGCCAGGTTAAAAATAGTATGGATTTAATCAACATTCAATACGTTAGAAACTTGGATCCAGGGAGGTATTTTACAGTTTATCAGAACTCCTTTTCTCGTTTAGAAAACATCGCAGTTAGCAGCTATCCAACCCCAACATCATTTTTGATTATGGACGAGTTCGGCAATGCCAATCTCGACATTAATCAAGCGGATCAATTTATTGATTTGGTGGCATCAGACAACGCCTTTGCGTCCAGCAATCCAGATGACGCCAGAAACGTTAGAAATATAAAAGAGCGTAAAACGCGTTTGACACAAAACAACTTAATTATTGCATCCAACTTTAATTACACCTTCGATAAGAGAGAAGATGTTTTCGACGCAGACTATTCGATTTTTAAAGGTCGCATTGAACTTGCAGGGAATCTTTTGAACGCCACCAAAACTCTTTTAAATCTTCCTACAAACGAATATGGGGAATCTGAAGTCAACGGTGTTGCCTTTTCTCAATATGTCAAAACGGACCTAGATTATATTAAACATTGGTCTTTAGGTTACGGAAATATTCTTGCATTCCGAGCCTATGGGGGCATTGCCGTACCCATTGGAAATTCGAGTAGCATTCCGTTTTCAAAAAGTTATTTTGCGGGAGGAACTAACGATAACCGGGCTTGGACTGCCTACAATTTGGGCCCAGGTAAAACCAATAGTCCCAACGAGTTCAATGAAGCCAACATGAAATTAGCCTTCAATTTAGAGCACCGCTACAATCTATTTGGGAGCTTCAAGGGTGCCTTTTTTGTTGATGCTGGAAATATTTGGAATGTCTATACCGATGGCATCAACGATCCCGATTCCACCTTTGATGGATTTCGAGATTTTGCAGATTTGGCTGTAGGTTCTGGGTTTGGAATTCGGTATGACATTAGTTTATTTGCTTTCAGATTTGACGTTGGCTTTAAGACCTATGAACCCTCAAAAATCGACGGGTCTCGATGGTTCAAAAATTACAATTTCAGCAATGCCGTTTATAACATAGGCATAAATTACCCATTCTAAATGGTGTAAAATGAAAAATGATTACATTTGATTCCTTAAACCAAAAACAAAAAAATGTCCAATACACTTAAAGCAGGAGTAGCTACAGGAGACGAAGTTCAGGCCATATTTCGAATGGCAAAAGAGAAGCAATTTGCTTTGCCTGCTGTCAATGTCATTGGCTCAAACAGTGTTAACGGAGTTCTTGAAACGGCGAGAGACCTAAACGCTCCAGTCATTATTCAGTATTCTAATGGCGGAGGCAGTTTCAATGCTGGTAAAGGACTTTCGAACGCAGGGCAGGCCTCGGCCATTGCTGGCTCGATTGCCGGTGCTCACCACGTCCACCAGATGGCTCAAGCCTATGGCGTGCCAGTAATTTTACACACCGACCATTGTGCTAAAAACCTATTGCCTTGGATAGATGGTTTGTTAGATGCTGGAGAAGCGCATTTTAAATCGACTGGGAAATCCCTGTACAGTTCTCACATGATCGACCTCTCAGAAGAGTCGTTGGAAGAAAATATTGAAACGTGTAAAAAATACTTGGAGCGCATGTCAAAAATTGGCATGACCCTAGAAATTGAACTCGGCGTGACTGGTGGAGAAGAAGACGGGGTGGATAACAGCGGTGTAGACAGTTCTAAGCTTTACACTCAACCTGATGAAGTTGCTTACGCCTTTGAAGAGTTGAGACAAGTCAGTGATCGCTTTACAGTTGCAGCTGCCTTTGGCAATGTTCACGGGGTATACAAGCCCGGTAATGTGGTTTTGACTCCAAAAATTTTAAAAAATTCTCAAGACTTTGTTTCCTCAAAATACGGGGTGCCGCACAATACAATAGACTTTGTTTTTCATGGCGGATCAGGATCGACTGTAGAAGAAATAAGAGAAGCTATTTCCTATGGTGTGGTCAAAATGAATATTGATACTGACATGCAGTATGCTTTTATGAGTGGAATCAGAGATTACATGAACACCTATTCGGCCTACCTGAAAGGTCAGATTGGTAATCCAGAAGGCGAGGATGTACCGAATAAAAAATATTATGATCCAAGACGTTGGTTGCGTGAGGGAGAATTAACCTTTAACGCCCGTTTGAAAAAGGCCTTTGAAGACCTCAACAATATTAACACGCTTTAAATAGCTTCCAAAATAGACGGATATGGCATGGTTCAAGCGTAAAGACAAAGGCATTCAAACCCCAACCGAGTCCAAAAAAGACACCCCACGAGGGTTGTGGTATAAAACACCGACTGGCAAGATTGTTGAAACAGAAGAACTTGCCAATAATTTCTATGTCAGCCCCGAAGACGGCTACCATGTTCGTATCGGAAGCGCGGAATATTTCGATATATTATTTGATGACGAGTTCAAAGAATTAGACGCCAACATGTCATCCAAAGACCCGCTTAATTTTACGGACACCACCTCCTACAAAGATCGACTGAAAGCAGCTCAATCTAAAACTAAACTGAAAGACGCAGTAAGAACAGCGGTAGGTAAGTCAAAAGGTAAGCTTTTGGTAGTTGCGGCTATGGATTTCACCTTCATCGGAGGTTCTATGGGCAGCGTGGTAGGCGAAAAAATTGCTCGCGCTGCGGATTATGCCTTAAAGCATAACATTCCGTTTTTGATGATTTCAAAATCGGGCGGAGCGCGAATGATGGAAGCGGCCATATCGCTTATGCAATTGGCCAAGACTTCGGCAAAGTTAGCCCAACTGGCTGACGCCAAAATACCTTATATCTCTCTTTGTACCGATCCTACTACAGGAGGAACCACAGCTTCATTTGCCATGCTTGGCGACATCAACATCTCTGAACCTGGTGCCCTGATAGGTTTTGCTGGCCCAAGGGTTGTAAGAGATACCACCGGGAAAGAATTGCCAGACGATTTCCAAACTGCTGAGTTTTTGCAAGAACATGGTTTTCTAGACTTTATTACTCACCGTTCTGAATTGAAAGACAAAGTCAATCTGTATATAGATTTGATTTTGAATCAAAAAGTCCGTTGATAATTAATTGCGCACCACACCCTTTATTTGTCGAAAAACTCTATATTTGCGGTCGTGAAATGAAAATCATTTCCTGTACATAATAATCATTGAAATAATATTGGCATGTATTTGACAAAAGAAAAAAAACAAGAATTGTTCGAAAAGTACGGCAGTGCTGCAAGCAACACTGGTTCGGCAGAAGGACAAATTGCCTTGTTCACATTCAGAATCAATCACCTTACTGAGCACTTAAAAAACAATCGTAAAGATTTTAATACTGAGCGTTCATTGGTCAAATTGGTTGGAAAACGTCGTTCATTGCTTGATTATTTGGTAAAGAAAGATATCTTGAGGTATCGTGCCATTATCAAGGAACTTGGATTGCGTAAATAAATTTAAGGAGCCTTGCGCTCCTTTTTTTTATTGCAAACCGCCCCATAAAGGGCATTTTTTAGAAGAAGCTTCAAAAAAAGTTTTTCACTGGTCACTACAACGGCAACAACACAACGACCATTGTTTAATTTAAAACTATTTTATGATTCCAAAAGTTTACAAAGAGGTTATTGACCTCGGAGATGGGAGAGAAATTACCATCGAAACAGGCAAATTAGCCAAACAAGCCCACGGCTCGGTCGTGGTGCAAATGGGAAAAACCATGTTGCTGTGTACAGTAGTATCAAACTACGAACCTTCGGACGTAGATTTTATGCCTTTAACCGTTGACTATCGCGAAAAGTTCTCGGCCGCTGGACGCTATCCAGGAGGATTTTTCAAAAGAGAAGCGAGACCATCCAATGAAGAAATTTTGGTGATGAGACTCGTGGACCGCGTGTTGAGACCATTGTTTCCAAAAGATTACCACTCTGAAACTCAGTTGATGATTCAATTGATGTCTCACGACGAAGACGTCATGCCAGATGCCTTGGCAGGATTGGCAGCCTCTGCAGCCATTCAGTTGAGTGACATTCCTTTTGAGACACCTATTTCAGAAGTACGTGTAGCTCGAATTGACGGAGCTTTTATCATCAATCCCAACAGAGAACAGTTGTTAACCGCTGATATCGACATGATCATAGGTGCTTCTGCAGACTCTGTGATGATGGTTGAAGGAGAAATGCATGAATGTTCTGAAGAAGAAATGGCAGAAGCCATCAAATTTGCTCACGAAGCGATCAAGATTCAGATTGCAGCTCAAGTGCGTTTAGCCGAAGCCTTTGGCAAAAAACCACAACGCGAAATTATCGTGGTTGAAGAAAACGCTGATCTCATGAAAAAGATCAAAGACGCCGCCTTCGACAAGTGTTACCAAGTAGCCAAAAAAGGCCTTTCCAAGGCAGAACGCAGTGCAGCTTTCAACGAAATAAAAGATGAAGTCACTGCTCTCTTTACTGAAGAAGAATTGGTAGAGTTTAAAAAAGAAATCTCAAGCTACTACAAAGCCGTACAAAAAGACGCGATCCGCGAACTGACCTTGTCAGAAGGACTTCGTTTAGACGGTAGAAAAACTGATGAGATTAGACCCATTTGGTGTGAAGTAGATTATTTACCCGCAACTCATGGAAGTTCGATTTTTACCAGAGGGGAAACTCAGGCTTTGGCTACAGTCACTTTGGGAACTTCAAGAGAAGCCAATCAATTGGACATGGCAACATTCCAAGGTGAAGAAACCTTCTACCTGCATTACAACTTCCCACCCTTTTCTACGGGAGAAGCAAAACCTCTTAGAGGGACTTCTCGACGTGAAATCGGACATGGTAACCTGGCGCAACGTGCCTTAAAAAACATGATACCTTCAGATTGTCCCTATACTGTGCGAGTGGTGAGTGATGTTCTAGAAAGCAACGGATCGTCATCAATGGCTACTGTTTGTTCAGGAACTATGGCACTCATGGATGCTGGAGTGCAATTGAAGAAACCAGTTTCGGGTATTGCCATGGGATTGATTTCTGATGGTAATCGATTTGCAGTTTTGAGTGATATTTTAGGAGACGAAGATCATCTTGGTGACATGGATTTTAAAGTAACTGGGACAGCAGACGGGATTACAGCTTGTCAAATGGACATCAAAATCAAAGGTTTATCCTATGAAATTTTGGTCAAAGCGCTGAAGCAAGCGAGAGAAGGCAGACTTCATATCCTTAACATCATCACTGACACCATAGCCAAGCCTAACGCCGATGTTAAAGCTCACGCTCCTAAAATTATTACGGTTAGAATTCCAAACGAATATATTGGAGCTGTAATAGGCAGTGGTGGAAAAGTGATTCAAGAACTTCAAAAAACTACCAAAACAACCATTGTTATCAATGAAGATCCTGTCACCGAAGAAGGGATTGTAGAAATTTTGGGAACTGATCAAAACGGCATCGATGCGGTATTGGCAAAAATCGATGCTTTGATGTTCAAACCTGTCGTTGGCAGTGCTTACGAGGTGAAAGTGATCAAAATTCTTGAGTTTGGTGCCGTTGTCGAATATGTTGAAGCACCAGGCAATGAAGTATTGCTTCACGTGAGCGAGTTGGCATGGGAACGTACAGAAAACGTAACCGACGTCGTGAACATTGGCGACATCATCGATGTGAAATACTTTGGTATGGATCCTCGGACACGTAAAGAAAAAGTATCTCGAAAGGCTTTACTTGAAAAACCTGAGGGTTATGTCGAAAGACCACCCCGCAAGGATGAAGGTAGAGGCGGTGACCGAAGAAGTGGTGGAGATCGCGACCGTAGAAGACGCGATTAATTCACTTTTGCAAAATCCTCAAAATCCGCTTGATACCAATCAAGCGGATTTTTTTTATCCGATATTGTAACTTTTTTCTCGTTCTGTCCTACAATCCCACGACTACCCTATGCATCAAATTATATATCGAAGGCAATGAGACAACTCAAAATCTCGAAGCAAGTCACCAACAGAGAGACGGCTTCATTGGACAAGTATTTGCAAGAAATCGGAAAAGTGGATTTGATTACAGCGGACGAAGAAGTTGAACTGGCACAAAGAATAAAAGCAGGCGATCAAGTCGCCTTAGAAAAATTGACCAAAGCCAATCTTCGCTTTGTAGTATCGGTTGCCAAGCAATAACAGAACCAAGGTCTTACCCTTCCCGACTTAATTAACGAAGGCAATTTAGGTCTGATAAAGGCCGCACAAAGATTTGACGAAACCAGGGGGTTCAAATTCATCTCTTATGCCGTTTGGTGGATTCGCCAAAGTATTCTTCAAACCTTGGCCGAACAATCTCGAATTGTGCGGTTACCTTTGAACAAAATTGGATCAATCAACAAAATCAACAGAACCTTTGCATTCCTGGAACAATCGCATGAACGTCCGCCAAGTGCAGAAGAAATTGCCAAAGAACTTGACATGACGGTCAATGATGTTGAAGGATGTCTCGAAAATTTAGGCCGACATATTTCCATGGACGCGCCATTAGTAGAGGGTGAAGATTCAAACCTGTACGATGTGATTCGATCAGGAGAATCACCGACTCCCGATGTTAAATTGCTGCACGAATCTTTGCATATAGAAATTGAAAGGTCGTTAGAAACACTTACGCCGAGAGAAGCCGATGTCGTTCGTCTGTATTTCGGTCTTGGCAACCATCCTCCCATGACTTTGGAAGAAATCAGTGAAACTTTTGACTTGACCAGAGAGCGGGTCCGACAAATCAAAGAAAAAGCCATCCGACGGCTAAAACACACCTCAAGAAGTAAAATTTTGAAGACCTATTTAGGATAAGGTCAACACCCTATATTAAAGGAGTGAATAAGAAAGTGTTCTCAAAAATGCTTTAAATCAAAAGTTTATTGATTTTGTTTTAGCATTTTGTAACCTTGGCTGTGTTTCTGCGTATAACCCCCCGACTGCCCTGTATAACCTTATAACACATCAAACGATAAATGAGACAACTCAAAATTACAAAGCAGGTCACCAACAGAGAGACTGCTTCATTAGACAAGTATTTGCAGGAAATCGGAAAAGTTGACCTGATAACAGCTGATGAAGAGGTCGAATTGGCGCAAAGAATAAAAGCAGGCGATCAACTCGCCTTAGAAAAATTGACTAAAGCCAATCTTCGTTTCGTGGTCTCTGTTGCAAAACAGTATCAAAACCAAGGCCTTACCCTCCCCGATCTGATCAATGAAGGTAATTTGGGTTTAATTAAGGCAGCACAAAGATTCGATGAAACCCGCGGATTCAAATTCATCTCATATGCCGTTTGGTGGATTCGCCAAAGTATTCTTCAAGCCTTGGCTGAGCAATCGCGAATTGTGAGATTGCCATTGAACAAAATTGGGTCCATCAACAAAATCAACAAAACTTTTGCCTTCTTGGAGCAATCGCATGAGCGACCACCCAGTGCGGAAGAAATTGCCAAAGAATTGGACATGACCATTAACGACGTCAAAGAATCTATGAAAAATTCTGGACGACACGTATCCATGGACGCGCCATTAGTAGAAGGTGAAGATTCGAATTTATATGACGTATTGCGCTCAGGAGAATCTCCAAATCCTGATAGAGATTTGTTGCACGAGTCACTTCGAACTGAGATTGAAAGATCGCTAGAAACCCTTACCCCACGTGAAGCCGATGTGGTTCGCCTGTATTTTGGTTTAGGCAACCAACACCCGATGACTTTGGAAGAAATTGGGGAAACCTTTGATTTGACTCGTGAACGAGTACGACAAATCAAGGAAAAAGCCATCCGACGGTTGAAACACACCTCGCGAAGCAAAATTCTCAAAACCTATTTAGGTTAAAGACCAACCCTCCTAATCGGAGGGTTTCTTTTTTTACACTATTTTTGATGAAAATTTAAACCATGGGCAGCAAAATTATAGCACCTTCGATCCTAGCCGCTGATTTCGCCAATCTTCAAAGAGATATTGAAATGGTCAACAACAGCAAAGCAGAGTGGTTTCATATTGACGTAATGGACGGTGTCTTTGTTCCCAACATATCTTTTGGCATGCCTGTCATCAAAGCCATTGCAAAACACGCTAAGAAGCCTTTAGACATTCATCTGATGATAGTTGATCCAGATCGTTACATCCAGACTTTTGCCGATTTGGGAGGAGCTGTTCTCACGGTACATTATGAAGCTTGCACCCATTTGCACCGCACCATTCAAGCCATCAAAGCGGCAGGAATGAAGGCTGGAGTCGCACTAAACCCGCACACCCCAGTTTCCGTCCTAGAATCCATTATTTCTGATGTTGACCTGGTGTGTCTGATGAGCGTCAACCCTGGGTTTGGCGGTCAACAATTCATTCAAAACACCTTTGCAAAAGTCAATCAATTGAAGTCGCTTATTCAAACTCATGGCGCGACAGCACTCATCGAAATTGATGGCGGAGTGACCGACGAAAATGCGGAGATGCTCTGCGCTGCAGGTGCCGACGTACTGGTGGCTGGCAGTTATGTGTTCGGCAGCGATAACCCTACTGCCACTATTGACAAGATATTGGGCTTAGCGGTTGGGGCTTAAAATTGATCCAACAAAAATTGAATCAGATCTGTAGAAGTGACTTTTCCGACGAGCTCATCGTCGTCAACTACTGGAACTGCATGGAATTCGTGTTTGGTCAAAATTTCTGCTGCTTCTTTGATGGTTGTCTCGGAAGTCACAGAAATGACGGAGTTGGCCATAACCTGTTCGATGGTAAACAAATCATAAACCACTGAATTAATTTCGTTTTCTTCCTCATCCAAATCGGAAAAGCTAATTCGCATCAAATCCGTATGACTCAACATACCAACGACCTTCATACCGTTTACAATGGGAATGTGTCTGATGTGCTTTGTTTCGAAAAGTTTTTCAGCCAACTCCATGTTGTCATTCAAGTTCAAAGTAATGACATCGCGAGTCATTATTTTGCTTACTGGTGTGCGCTGTTTTATAACTATTATGTTTAGAAACGCTAATTTGCACAATAGTTCATGTCGAAATAGGTTAATCCTATAAGCGGTTAAACTAAAAAAAAGTAAAATTGACAGATAATGTTAATTTTACGGAAACATTTGATAGCATTAATTCACTGGCACGATATACCAAAAATTATGAAAACTGTATTCCACTCATCAGATTCTCGCGGATACGCCAATCACGGCTGGCTCGAGGCGCGTCACAGCTTCAGTTTCGCCAATTGGTTCAATCCCAATCGCATTCAGTTTGGAGCGCTGAGAGTGCTCAACGACGATATTATAGCGCCAGGAATGGGCTTTGGCACTCATCCTCATGACAATATGGAAATTATTACTATTCCACTTATAGGAGATTTAGAACACAAAGACAGCATGGGTCATGCAGAAGTCATTCGTGAAGGTGAAATCCAAGTGATGAGTGCAGGCACTGGAGTGACTCACAGCGAATACAATCACAACAAGGATCAACCTATTAATTTGCTGCAACTATGGATCTTCCCAAACCGCCGTCAGGTCACGCCCCGATACAAGCAAATGACCATTGCCGATCTCATTGAAACCAACAAAATATCTCAAATACTGTCGCCCAATGAGGACGACCAAGGCGTGTGGATCCATCAAAATGCTTGGTTCCATTTGCTCAAAACAGACCGAGAGACGAGTGAAACTTATCAGGTGCGTCAAACAGGAAACGGCGTTTATGTCTTTGTAATTGAGGGCAATGCCGCCATTGGAAGTCAACAACTCAACAAAAGAGACGCCTTGGGGGTTTGGGACGTGGAGCAATTTGACCTCTCTACTTCTGACGGTTCTTCAATTTTATTGGTTGAAGTACCGATGGAATATCAACCAACTGTTTTTTCCATCACGTAGTGAGGGCCAATCCTTGGAATGTCAAACACTTCACTGCAGATGTGATAGCCTAGTTTGAGATAAAAAGGCACAGCAATTGCTCTGGCGTTCATCCAAATACGCCCGCCTCCCGTTGACACCACACGAGCCTCAAGATGATTGACCAGCTGAGATCCTATCTTCAACTTTTGCAAGTCGGTTAAAACAGCCATGCCACGCAATTGGAATTGACGTTCAGAGGGATGAAGCAGTGTTACCACACCAACCAATTGGCCTTGGTAAAAAGCGCCAAAATGAGCCGTTGACTGATCTTCGTCATGAGGAAAGGCACAATCTTCCAGCGGACGCCCTGCTCGTAGAACGGGATGTCTGACACTCCAGGTTTCTTGGGCCGAAATTTCCGATACAATGACATCGCTCATTGAGCCAAGATAGTATTTTTATTCTCACGATTTAATGCTACTTTTGGCATACCAAATGGCCCAGTAGTTCAACTGGATAGAATATCAGATTTCGGCTCTGAGGGTTAGGGGTTCGAATCCTCTCTGGGTCACGAATAAATAACGCAATAAGAAAAAACGCCAAGCTTGCTTGAGCGTTTTTTTATTTGGGGTATTTTCAAAGCGGAGCTTTGGAGGATCACAAGGCAATCCTCTCTGGGTCACTTCATTTTAGTCATTTTTCACTTTCACAACGTTTAAACGTAAAAAGGCCCTGCTTCAGGGGCTTATTAATTCCCATTTTTTGCTAAAACAATATGAAAAACTATCTTCGTCACAACTGACTTAAAAAAATTGATGATGTCCCAAACGAAAAAGGACACACGATATTGCTCCGCAAAGCAGAGAAAAAATGAGGTATTAACTCAAGCAGGATTTTACGATGCTTGCCACCGTTTTGCCATCGGCGGCACCCGCCAATTGCGCAGAAACCGCACCCATTACCCTGCCCATGTCTTGCATGCCAGTTGCGCCCAAATCAGCGATGACTGATTTAACCACTGCCTCAATTTCTTCAGCAGATTTTTCCTCCGGCAAAAACTGAGCAATGACTTCAACCTCTGCCAACTCTGGTTCTGCCAAATCATTTCGGCCTTGCTCTAAGTAAATCGCTGCGCTGTCCTTTCTCTGTTTGACTAATTTCTGGAGCAGTTTCAATTCTTCTTCTGGAGCAATTTCTTGCCGATTTCCTCCCTCGGTTTGAAGCAGCAGTATTCCGGATTTTATGGCACGTAGTGCTGTAAGAGCGGTTGCATTTTTCTCTTTCATCGCAGCCTTCATAGCCGTCATCACCTGGTCTTGTAAACTCATATTATGTTGTAAAATCTATGTTCCTGATTAATCCACGTTATCGTGCAAAAACGAATTGTTGGTTCGGAAATGTATGTCCTCACTGTCATCCAAATTCACGGTAGTTCGCGACCCTGTCGATTCAGAAGATGGTTTAGTTTGATCCAAATCCAATCCCTGTCTTTTGTAGGCTGGTGTGCGCTCAATTTCATCGATTCTTGATGAGCTGAATTTGTAATTGAATTCCTTGATTTTCTGACGACGGTGCGCATTTTGAGCATTGAACGCATCCGAAATTGGTGTATTCAACGGGTCAACTTCTTCCAGCTCCTCTTGTTTCAGTTTGGATTTACCCTCCAAAGAAGTCACTTTAGTCATTTCTTCTTCTGGTTCGTCCATGAAGTAATTTGTGAATTGAATAAAGGCTGAACCTCCCACATATCGCGTTTCGCATAGTTCACCGTTGGGATTTGGACCAACGACGATGTACTCATTAACGCTAATATTCATCACATCATCAGGATCTTCTTCTTCGAGGTTCCAGTTCACTATTTCTTGTTTCTTTGGCTGAGCAGCGTGGGAATCGAACAAAGGCAATTCAAAGGTCAAGGCAGTTTGAGGCTCGTACTCAAAAGACTCTGCCATTTCCTCTTCTTCTCTCGACAACCCAATAAAATCAATTGATTGTTTAGCCACTTCTTCTTGAGGTTCAACTTCGTTAAATTCAAAATCTTGTTGGGCCACTTCCTCTTCAAGAATATCGTAAACCACATCCATATTAAGCAAGTCTTTGGTGGTTTCTACAAATTCATCCAATTGCTCGTCCATATCCAAATTATGTATAACCTTAGGCACAGGGGTGTGAATGGTCGGCGCTGGTTGAAAAACTACATCACTAGAAACAGCTTCTATAGTTTTTTGACCTTCTTCTAAATCGTGAACCACCTTTTTAGATTCCGTGTTAGTGATTTCATGCTGTTGCTTTTCACCAAAACCTGTCGCAATGATGGTCACAGAAATGGCCTCACCAAGAGTTGCGTCCTCACCGACCCCCATGATGATGTCGGCCATGTTGTCTGTTTCATTTTGTATGTGTTCATTGATTTCTCCGATTTCATCAATGGTGATTTCATGAGACCCAGAAACGATAAGCAATAACACATTGGTAGCACCTGAAATTTTGTTGTCGTTTAACAATGGTGAATCCAAAGCGCTGCAAATGGCTTTCTGAGCCCTGTTTTGTCCCGAAGCTGTGGCAGAGCCCATTATGGCCGTACCACTGTCTTTCAAGACAGTCTTGGCATCACGTAAATCGATGTTTTGGGTGTAGTGGTGAGTGATCACTTCCGCAATTCCCCGCGCCGCCGTTGACAGCACCTCATCGGCTTTAGAAAATCCAGCCTTAAATCCTAGATTGCCATAAACTTCTCTGAGTTTGTTGTTGTTAATGACAATCAAAGAATCGACATGATTTCGCATGTTTTGCAAACCCACTAAAGCTTGTTGATTTCTCAATTTGCCTTCAAAGGCAAACGGCATGGTTACTATCCCAACAGTAAGAATATCTAACTCCTTAGCCATTTTAGCTATAACAGGCGCAGCACCAGTACCCGTGCCACCCCCCATTCCAGCAGTAATAAAAACCATTTTAGTGTTGGTTTCTAGCATGTTGCGAATGTCATCTAGACTTTCTTGAGCAGCCTCTTCTCCAACCTTAGGATTGGCACCAGCGCCAAGTCCTTCGGTTAGGTGCATGCCCAATTGAATTTTATTCGTAACACCACTATTTTGAAGTGCTTGCGAATCCGTATTACAAATGACGAAATCGACGCCATTAATACCTTGATTGAACATGTGATTGATGGCGTTGCTACCACCCCCACCTACTCCAATGACCTTAATGACGTTGGATTGATTTTTAGGGAGATCAAAGGTTATGTTTTTAAAACCGATATTTTCTTCCATATGATTGAATTTAAAGTCGTTATTGTCTGAATTATTCTGCATTATCTAAAAAGTCTTTAACCTTTTCGGTCAAGTTGTCAAGAAAAGAGCGTCTCTGCTTTTTCACTGGAGCAACAGGCTCTTCTTCTTGTTGAACATTCTCCTCTTGAATCTCTGGGATGATTTGACCTGCTGGCCATCCGCGCCGTTCTGCTCTGCGAACGCCATCCATTACCAATCCTACCGCGGTGGCGTATAACGGACTGGTGATCTCACTATCACTCTCTCCAGCTAAATGTTCATTGGGATAGCCAATTCTCGTATCCATTCCAGTAATGTATTCCACCAACTGCTTCAAATGCTTCAATTGGCTTCCCCCACCAGTGAGCACTATTCCAGCAATCAGTTTTTTCTTTCTTTCTTCGTGACCATAGTTTTTGATTTCCACATAAACCTGCTCAATAATTTCTACCACTCTGGCATGAATGATTTTAGATAAATTTTTTAAGGTAATTTCCTTTGGATCACGACCTCTGAGTCCGGGAATAGAGACAATTTCATTCTCCTTATTTTCTCCTGGCCAAGCAGATCCAAATTTAATTTTAAGAAGTTCTGCCTGTTTTTCGATGATTGAACAGCCTTCTTTGATGTCTTCTGTAATGACGTTTCCTCCAAAAGGAATAACCGCTGTGTGACGAATTATGCCATCCTTAAAAATGGCTAAATCTGTTGTACCACCACCTATATCGATCAGAGCAACCCCAGCTTCCTTTTCCTCCTGACTCAAAACCGCATTCGCCGAAGCCAGAGGCTCAAGCGTTATGCCGTCCAAATCTATTCCAGCACTTTTGACGCAACGTCCAATATTTCTAATCGACGCAACTTGTCCAACAACCACATGGAAATTGGCTTCAAGTCTTCCACCGTACATGCCTATGGGTTCCTTAACTTCGGCTTGACCATCCACTTTATAATCCTGAGGTAAAACGTGGATAATTTCTTCTCCTGGCAGCATGACCAATTTATGAACTTGATTTTCTAGGAGTTCCAAATCGTGTTCGTCAATCACCGCCTCGGAATTGGCTCGAGTGATGTAGTCGCTGTGGTGGAGGCTTCGTATGTGCTGTCCCGCAATACCTACGGTAACGTCAGCGATTTTAACTCCTGAATCGAGTTCAGCATCTTGAACAGCCTGCTGAATGGATTGAATGGTTTGAGTGATGTTATTGACGACCCCCCTGTGAACTCCAAGGCTTTGAGACTTACCAATCCCTAGAATTTCTAATTTTCCAAATTCGTTTTTGCGTCCGATCATTGCCACAATTTTTGTGGTTCCGATGTCTAAGCCTACAGCAAAATGTTGTTTCTCCATTGTTTTAAATTTTTATTCCAACCACTTGATTTCCAGTAGCTAGATTAACCGTTTGATATGCAGACAATTGGTCTGTTTCATGAGCTCGATGGTAAAATGCCAAGAATTTTTTTATCTTATACGACATATTATCCAAGTCTCCCAAGATCACTTTGTGATTCCAAACCCTCGTTTGAAAAGTCAATCGACCTTGGGTGTCACAGCCAAAAGCTGTAACCATTTTTTTGAGATTCGCATCCTCATGCACATAGCTGGCTAATTGTGCTATATCGGCCAAATCTCTCTTACAATCTGACAGGTCTACCAAAGGTAAACGCAGCGCAGATTGAGGAGAAAGAGGCATCTTAAACCCCGAAGCATCCACATAGCCTTCCTCGCCACCAAACAACCTCGCGATTGGTTCTCTTTCTTCAAATTCCACATGGAGCACTCCGGAAATTGAGAGAAAAACTTGAGCCGATTTAATGTATGAAATGCGTTCTATCGCCTTTTCTAGCAGTTTCAAATCTACCCCAACTTTTGCCTTTTTATTCAATTCTGGCTCCCTTAGTATTAACAATTTATCAACTGTTTCGTGGTCTAAAAGCCCATAGCTTTCCCCCTTAATATTGATTTCAATATCAGAAATTTGGCGCGCTTGATTTCTTATCACACTGACAATCATTAAGCTAGCTAAACAGCCTATCGCAACTACTAATTTGACGTTATCCCAATTCATTTTGACGATTTAAATGTGAGACAATTTGTTCGACCTCTAATCCAATATCTCCAGCTCCTAAAAGCAGTCCGATCGATGCACCACTTTGAATGAATGCAGAGGCAATTTCTGATTTTTGAATGACAGCCTTTTGGTCATTTTCAATAAGCGACAACAACCATTCGCTGGTTACCCCTATCATCGGCTTTTCACGTGCTGGATAGATGGGTAACAAGAAGGTTTGATCAAAGCGAGACAATGAAGCAGCAAATTCTTCGGCGAAATCTCTAGTACGCGAAAACAGGTGAGGCTGGAATACAACTGCCGTGGTTTGGCCTGGGTACATTTCAGCTACCGCATTATAAACGGCATTGATCTCGGAAGGATGATGGGCGTAGTCGTCAATAAGAGTAAATTCTGGTGACTTCATTCGATAAGAAAACCTTCTTTGAATGCCTAAGAAACTGTCCAATCCTTTTCTAATGGCCACCTCTCCACAGCCCAATTGTAAGGCCATAGCGCAAGCGGCGGTCGTATTTGCTACATTGTGTCTTCCAGGAAGAACCGCTCTTAAATTGTCCATACGCCCCTCAGGGTATATCAAATCGAAAACAAAAGCTCCATTTTCAACCTTGCGAATGTCTGATCGGTAATCGGACGGCGTCTCGACCCCATAAGTTTTTCCTTTGAAAGGCAAATCGACATGATGAAACAACCGGTCTGGATTTTTAACCTTATTGGCAAATTCATTGAAGGAAGTTCTCAAATCCTCCACTGTGCTATAGATGTCCAGATGGTCCGCATCAATCGAAGTGAGGCAAGCCATATCGGCATCTAAAGTCAAAAATGAACGATCGTACTCGTCAGCTTCAACCACCATCAATTCGCTTCCGTTGTTGACGTAATTGGTTTTGAAGTTTTCGGAAACTCCACCTAGGAAAGCAGTAACTGGGCTGTTATTGGCCAATAACAGATGGGTCAACAAGGTAGAGGTCGTCGTTTTACCATGCGTGCCACCAATCGCAATACAATAGGTGTCTTTCGACAGTAATCCCAAAATCTCGGATCGCTTGTACACCTGAAATTGCTGAGCGATAAAATAGTTCAATTGAGGATGTTCTTTGGGAATAGCGGGGGTATAAATGATGAGAGTTTGTTCTGAAGACAAACATTCTTGAGGAATTGATTCAACCGACCAATCAAAAACTATTTCGGCCCCCAAAGTCTCCAAACTTGAAGTTATTGACGAAGGCACTTTGTCGTAGCCAAAGACTGACTTACCTTGAGACAGCAAATGGCGCGCAAGAGCACTCATGCCTATACCGCCTATGCCCACAAAAAAGACCTTATGTTTGTCGTTCCAATTCATGGGGTCAAAAGTTTTTCAATTTCATCGACGATGCGTTCGGCAGCGTCTGTTTTTGCCAGTTTTTTCATGTTGGCACTGAAGTTTTTTTGCCGCTCAGCATCAGAAATCAAATTCAAAAATTCCTTTTCAAATTCTGAATCAAGGTCTCGTTCTTTGATCATCAACGCTGCCTCGGCTTCAACCAGTGATTGGGCATTTTTGGTTTGATGATCTTCAGCCACATTTGGCGAAGGAATAAAAATGACTGGCTTGGCAACCAAGCACAGTTCAGAGACGGCTAGCGCCCCTGCTCGAGAAATGATTACATCCGCAGCAGCATAGGCTACACTCATGTCCTTGATAAAATCGGCCACACAGATGTTTGAACCATTGTCATATATGCGGTATTGAGAGTGGTATAATTCTCCACACTGCCAAAGGATTTGGTAATTGGATTCCTTAAAGAACAAAATCTTATCTTGAATGAGTTCGTTGATGCGTTTGGCGCCCAAACTTCCTCCAACAATCAACAGAACTGGGGCCGATGGATTGAATCCATAAGATAACTTAGATTGGGTTGAATCTGTTTGAACTGTCAAGTTTTTTCTGATTGGGTTTCCTGTGAGAACTAATTTCGAAACAGGAAAATAGCGAGCCATGTGCTGATAAGCTACACAAATGGATTGAACACGTTTGGCCAAAAACTTGTTCGTAATACCAGGAAAGGAGTTTTGTTCTTGGATTAATGAAGGAATGTTCTTTTGGGTTGCCACATACAATAGAGGACCACTTGCAAACCCTCCAGTGCCAACGGCAAAATCTGGTTTAAACCTGAGCAGTACAATAAAGGATTGCATCAAGCTAACAACCAACTTAAGAGGAAATAACAAATTTTTAAGGGTCAGCCGGCGTTGTAAACCCGATATCCACAATCCCTTGATGCGATAACCCGCCGCAGGAACCTTTTGCATTTCCATGCGATCGGAAGCGCCAACAAAAAGCAAATCGACATCAGGCCAACGCTGTTTTAGCGCGTCGGCTATAGCAATCGCTGGGAAGATATGTCCCCCAGTGCCACCACCCGAAATGATTATTCTTTTATTGGTCATATTTACATTGCTTCACTTAACACATCCAAGGGATTCATATTTTCTTCATCCGTCCTCAATTCCTCTTCTGCACCGTAATCTGCACTTACACTTATCAATATTCCAATCGCCATACAGGTCATCCAGATCGATGTTCCACCGCTGCTGATCAAGGGCAAGGTTTGGCCAGTAACAGGAAGTAATTCAACGGCAACCGCCATGTTTATAAAAGCTTGAAAAACAATAGGCATACCGATACCAATGGCCAGCAAGGAACCAAACACTGTTTGAGATTTATAGGCCACTATGACTACCCTAAACAAAAACCATAGATAAAGGAACACGAGCATCATACCACCGATCAAACCATATTCTTCAATGATAATGGCGAAAATAAAATCAGACGAAGATTGGGGTAAAAAGTTTTTTTGACGGCTTTTGCCTGGACCAAGACCCTGAATTTGTCCCGTAGCTATCGCAATTTTTGCCTTCTCTATTTGATAGTTATCGGCATCGTTAGCACCTGCCTTAAACCGCTCTATTCGACTCATCCATGTGTCAACCCGATTGGGCATTAAATCTGGAAAAGCCTTGAAGGTCAGAATAAATACAGTCATCAACACCAAGGCTGCTCCTCCAATCAATGCCAAGTACTTAAATGGGTAACCACCAACAAACGCCAAAACAAATACCATGAGCATCATGATGGCAGCGGTAGAAAAATTAGCTGGAAATATCAATCCAATTATGACGAAAACAGGCAACCAAAGGGAAATCAATCCATCCTTGAAGGTAATCGCTTTGTCGTGAATTTTAGACAAATAACGAGCAACATAAACCATCAACACTACCGATGCCAAGGTTGAAGGCTGAAAAGAGAACCCTACAAAAGGCAGATTGATCCAACGTTTAGCATTAGTCATGCTATCACTAGTATCCATTTGAAACATGGTATAGAGCAACAGCAAGGCAACCACCGGCAGCATTATAAGTGAGAGCCCTTTAAAATAGCGGAAAGGCAGTTTGTGCACCGCATAGATAATGACAAATCCTAAAAACAGATGCATAAAATGCTTGACAACAAAACCAAAGGTATGCCCACCACCATAGGAATAGGCCAAATTGCTTGCTGCGCTGTAAACAGGCAGAAAGGAAAATATGGCCAAAAGAGCCGTTATGGCCCAAATGGTTCGATCACCTTTAATGTTGTTGATAAACTGTTTCATTACAATTGTCTTACTGCATCTTTAAACTGTCGACCACGATCCTCGTAGTCCTCGAATAGATCGAAACTGGCGCAAGCAGGAGAAAGCAAAACACTGTCACCAGGTTCGGCAAATTGGTATGCCATTCTTACCGCTTCTGTCATGCATTGGGTGTCAGAAATTACTTTCACTATCGAACCAAAAGACTCGACGATTTTTTTATTGTCCACACCCAAACAAACTATGGCTTTCACTTTTTCGAATACAATCGGAAATAGCTCGGTATAGTCATTCCCCTTGTCGAGTCCGCCAACGATCCATACTGTTGGCGATTTCATACTCTGCAAGGCGTAATACGTTGCGTTGACATTAGTGGCCTTAGAGTCATTGATGTACTGGACCTTGTTGATCTTAAGGACTTGTTCCATACGGTGCTCAACACCGTGAAAGTTTTGCAAACTCTCTCGGATGAATTGTTTTCTTACGCGCAGCAAATTGGCGACAGTGGCAGCTGCCATGGCGTTTTTAACATTGTGCTGTCCTTCTAATTTAAGCTCTGATATTGGCATAAGTGGTTTTTTTTTTGAGTGAAAAAAGATTTGATTGTCCTGATTGTACGTTCCATGATTCAAGACCTTGTTTGTCGAAAAAGGAAGTTGAGATACTGTTATTGGGGAAGCCTTCAAAGCTTCTTGAGTAGCGAGGTCATCGGCGTCAAAAATCAAAAAGTCCTTTTGAGTTTGATTGGCAGAAATTTTCATTTTAGCGGCTACATATTGGCTAAAATCGTAGTTGTATCGATCCAGGTGATCTGGTGTAATATTAGTAATGACCGCAATATGTGGATGAAAAGACTTGATGTCTTCCAGTTGAAAACTACTCACTTCAAGAACGATGTATTTTGGATCGTTCAGGCTTAATAGTCTTGAAAAACCAAATCCAATATTTCCTGCCAAGGCAGCGTCGAAGCCTGCTGTTTTTAAAATGTCATAGATCCAGGTGGCGGTAGTAGTTTTTCCATTGCTACCAGTTACCGCAATCAATACGGCATCGGTATATCGCGAGGCAAACTCAATTTCAGAGACTATTGCTATTCCAGCTTGTCTAGCTTGCGCTATAACTGGCACATGGCTGGGAATTCCAGGACTTTTTATGATCAAATCAGCTTGTAATATTTGGTCCATACTGTGCTGCCCCGATTCTAATTGAATTCCTAAATTCCGAAGTTCATTCTCATGCTCCCTTTCGATGGTGCCGCGGTCTGAAACAAAAACACTCCAACCCTTTTGTTGTCCCAACAATGCTGCTCCCACTCCACTTTCACCTGCCCCTAAAATCACTAGTCTTTTCATCTATCTGATTTTTAGGGTTACAACAGAAACGATAGCCAATAGGATTCCAACAATCCAAAAACGAGTCACAATTTTACTTTCGTGATAACCGGCCTTTTGATAATGGTGGTGCAAGGGAGACATCAAGAAAATGCGACGACCAACGCCATATTTCTTCTTGGTGAATTTGAAATAGGCGACTTGAAGGACTACAGACAAGTTCTCAGCCAAGAAAATTCCGCAGAGCACAGGAATGAGCCATTCCTTTCTTACAGCAATAGCTACAACAGCTATTACGCCTCCAATGGTCAAGCTGCCAGTATCTCCCATGAATACTTGAGCAGGATATGCATTATACCACAAGAAGCCAATCAAGGCTCCAACCATAGCAGCGATATAAATGGTTATTTCTTCTACCCTCGGGATGTACATCACGTTCAAGTAGTCTGAGAAGATGATATTACCCGAAATCCATGCAAAAACGCCAAGGGTCAAAACAATGATGGCAGAGGTTCCAGCTGCCAATCCATCGATGCCATCGGTGAGATTGGCACCGTTGGAAACAGCAGTAACTATAAAAATGATGATTGGAATAAAGATTAACCAAGCGTATTGGCTAGCCGTTGGGCTTATCCAAGAGATCAGGCTTGAATAGTCGAATTCGTTAAACTTAACAAATGGAATGGTGGTTTTAGTCGATTTAATTTCTGGAGAAAAAGATGCCGCACTGGGCGTAGCCATCTCTACTTGTGCCATAGCTGGAGCAGTTGCTTCTTCCTTAATGGTAACTTCGGGGTGAAAATAAAGCGTTGCACCAACAATAATCCCGAGACCTACTTGGCCTAAAATTTTAAACCGCCCTTTGAGCCCCTCCTTGTCCTTTTTAAATTTTTTGATGTAATCATCTATAAACCCAATTGTGCCCATCCAAAAGGTGGTAATCAACAAGAGAATGATGTAAATGTTGTCAAGTTTGGCGAATAATAAAACAGGTACAACCGTAGCCAAAATGATAATCAAACCTCCCATAGTAGGAGTACCTTCTTTTTGCTTTTGCCCTTCAAGACCCAATTCTCGAATAGATTCGCCTACCTGCTTGCGGTTGAGTAAGTTGATGATTTTTTTACCATAAACAGTTGATATCAACAACGACAAGATGATTGCCATGGCTGCACGGAATGACAAAAATCCAAATAGAGAAGCTCCAGGAAATTGGAAATTTTGTTCGAGATATTTGAATAGATAGTATAACATTACGACGCAGCTTGATTTAGAAAATGATGAACGGTTTCGAAGTCATTAAAGTCAAATCGCTTTCCATTGATTTCTTGGTAAGTTTCATGTCCCTTCCCAGCAATCAAAATGATATCTCCAGGTTGCGCCAATTGCACGGCGGTTTTTATGGCTTGTTTGCGGTCTAGTACGCAGATGGTTTTTTTGAAATGCACCGGAGAAACGCCTGCTTCCATCTCTTCAATAATAGACTCTGGAACTTCTGTCCTTGGATTGTCATTGGTAAGAATAACTTTGTCGCTCAGGGAAGTAGCTATATGAGCCATCTTTGGCCGTTTTGTTCGATCTCGGTCACCACCGCAACCAAAGACTGTAATCAATGCTTCATTTTTAGTTCTGATGGCATTGATTGTTTCCAATACATTTTTGAGTGCATCTGGTGTGTGAGCATAATCAACGATCGCTGTGATGTTATCTTCCGAAATGAAATACTGAAAACGACCTGTAACGCTTTGGAGTCCACTGATGCCCTTCAATGTTTCCAACGAATCCATTTTCAAAAGGACCGCTGTGCAATAGATGGCAAGTAAATTGTAGGCATTAAATGACCCAATCAGGTGAGACCAAACTTCTGAATCATTGATGCGTAACAGTAATCCAGACAATTGATTTTCAATAATTTTACCCTTAAAATCTGCCGAGGTCTTTAATGCATAGGTCAACTTCTTTGCCCGAGTATTTTGAATCATATAGAGTCCATTCTTGTCGTCCGCGTTGACCAGCGCGAAAGCTTCCTTGGTCAATTGGTCAAACAATCTCTTTTTAATATCTCTGTACGTGGCAAAATCACCGTGATAATCTAAATGATCGTGGGTAAGGTTAGTAAATACTGCGCCTGCAAAATGAAGTCCAGCGGTCCTCTCTTGGTCAATTCCATGAGAGCTGACTTCCATAAAACACTGGGTGATACCCAATTGAACCAATTGGTTTAACAAAGAATTAATGGTTATTGCATCCGGCGTAGTATGAGTAGCGCCATAGGCTTGGTCACCCAAACAAATTTTCACTGTCGAAATTAATCCCGAGGGCATTCCAGAATTTTGAAACAATTGGTAAAGAAGACTTGCGGTCGTTGTTTTGCCGTTGGTTCCAGTGATGCCAACTAAACTCAGTTTCTGAGAGGGATGATCAAAATAGTTGGATGCTATAATCGCAAGTGCTTTATGAGTGTTTTTGGTTTGAATGTAGGTTACCGACTCCAAAGTCACTTCGGGTAATGTTTCACAAATTATGGCTGCTGCACCTTTTTCAGCGACTTGTGTTAAATAGTCATGCCCATCGGCTTGAGTGCCTTTAATGGCGACAAACAAATCTTGAACATTGATTTTTCTTGAATCAAATTGAATTACACTAACCTCTCGATTGGTATTCCCTATTACAGCATCTATTGACACTCCAAATAAAAGATCCTTCAAATTTTTCATGTGATTTGAAGTTTAATGATTTGACCTTTACTAATGCTTTGTCCTTGCTCAACAGATTGGCTGCTTACTTTTCCAACGCCTACGGCCTCTACTTTGAGACCCAGATTTTCTAAAAGAGAAATCGCATCCATAATAGCCATGCCTGTAACATTGGGCATCTGAAGTTGATTAGGCTGACTTTGTCCTTTAAATTTTGAATAGTCATTCTCAATCTCGGAAAATGCTGGCTTAACATTTTTTACGATCACCTCTCTAGGTGTACTGGTATAAATGTGTTCGGCGATTTTTTTAAATACAGGTGCGGCCACTACATTGCCATAGTACCCCTTTTGTACGTTTGGCTTATGAACCACAACGATGCAAGAATATTTTGGATCGTCGGCTGGAAAATATCCGACAAAGGAGGATATGTAGCGGTTGGATTCAATCCAATATTCGGTTTGACAAGTGCCTGTTTTTCCTGCCAGAGGATAGTTCTTCGTGTCAATATTGTGAGCAGTGCCATGATTTGAAGCAACGACATTGCGCATCATTGATTTTAAGACTTGAGCCGTTTCGGGCTTGCATATTCTTTGGCCTTGTATGTCATTACTAAAAACCTCAACTGGCTTTCCAAAAGACTGAATCGATTCAACAAATCTGGGCTTTATTTTTACCCCATCGTTGGCAATGGCGTTATAAAAAGTCAATACTTGCAAAGGAGACAACTGAATGCCATACCCAAAAGCCATCCAAGGCAAATCCAGTCCATCCCAATTTTCTTTATCGGAGGGATGAGTTATGTGAGGCGTTCCTTCTCCTAGAATTGGAATATCCAATTTCTCATTGAGACCCATGGCATAAATACCATCAACAAATTGAGTAGGATTGTTACGGTAATTGTCCTCTATTATTTGAACAATTCCGGTATTCGAAGACATCTCGAAAGCCTCGGCTACTGTAATCTTACCATAACCACCTTTCTTGGAATCACGAACTTGACGGCCGTAAAAACTGAGTTCACCATTTTTTGTATCAACTGTATCGTTGGGAGAAATCACGCCTTGATCAATACCCACAGCCAAGGCCATTAATTTGAATGTAGAGCCGGGTTCATGAGTTTCTCCTACTCCATAGTTGAGCTTTTCATAGTAAGTGTTGGCAGTTGTTCGCCCCAAGTTGGAGATGGCTTTGATGGCACCTGTTTTGGTCTCCATGACGATAACACTACCGTGGTCGGCTTCAAATTTTTCTAACTGATCGAGCAATGCATAATGCGCGACATCCTGAAGATTGACGTCTATGGTTGTGTACAAATCATAACCGTCTCGTGGTTCAACTCTGTTAAAATCTTCTAGAGGCTTCCACTGACCTTGACCAATCTTTTGCTTGAGTCTTTTTCCATCGATACCTTTCAAGTAGGCTTCCCCAAAGGCGCCGTCAATTCCTGGCCTAGTAACATTGCCTTGCTCATCTGTACGTTCATAACCAATTGTCCTCTTGGCAACCTCACCCAATGGGTATTCTCGAACCGTGCTTTGAGATACAAGCAATCCTCCAGAATAGTTCCCTCTGTTTAGCATCGGAAATTTGGTGAAGCGCACGTAATCGGCATATCCAAGATTTCGAGCCAATCGCACGTATTGATCATTTTTAGACCTAGCGGAAGTCAACATGTGCTTGTAATAGGAAGCAGGTTTATTAAAAAATCGCCCCAAAGAATCGCTCAAAGCGTCAATATTTTTATCAAATGTTTTCTTCGTTGGCGCCACTGGATCCATATGGATGTCGTATTTAGTAACTGAGGTTGCCAACAAACTTCCATCCTCAGCCACAATATTTCCACGATTGGCGTGGATTACCACATTTTGAACAACCAATTCCTCTACCTTAGATCGGTAAAAATCACCGTAGACAAACTGAATATTGAACAACTGAACCACTACAGCTGCAGCGAAAGCAAATAGTCCGATCGAAATGATCAGGAATTTGAATCTGATATGTTTGATAGCGGTTGCCACGATATTTAATTTTCTACTACAATTTTTTCAGGAGGAAGTTGCCCTATTTCAAATCCTTTTGTTTCTAATTTTTTTACTACTGCTGATTCCATTTTTATTTTCATCAGCCGAGCTCTTAAATCGACAAATTCTGACCTCAGTTCTTTGACCTCATTGTTGAGTTCGGCAATGCGATATACTTTTCTGTCAGCAGAGTGTGAACTGGCAATCATGACTAATGCTAATCCAGACAGGAAGAATATCATCCTCCAATTTTTAAAAGCATTGTCGCTGACCAAAAACCGCCCTTTCAAAACACTAAACAGCTGTTCTTTCATCTTCAATTGCTATAGCGTTCAGCGATTCTCAATTTGGCACTTCTAGCACGGCCGTTTTCTGCAATTTCGGCGTCAGACGGAACAATCATCTGCCCCACCTTGAAAAATGGCACCGTAGTATTGCCAAACAAATCCTTTTCAGCTTCTCCCTCAAACATGCCGTTTCGGATAAATCTCTTGACCAACCTATCTTCCAAGGAATGGTAGGACATAAAACTGATCCGTCCACCTGGCTTGACCAATGCAGGCAACTGAAGGAGCAATTCCTTAAGTGCATCAATTTCTTGATTGACTTCAATGCGTATAGCCTGATAAATTTGAGCCAATACCTTATTCTCTCGCTTTCCCGGAACCAAGCGTCTGACTAAATTGTTAAGCTCTTCCGTGGTCTCAATTGATTTGGTTACTCTCGCTCTGACAATGTTTCCAGCGAGAAGATTGGCTTGATGCAGCTCCCCATATTCCTTAAAAATATACCTCAGCTGAGCCTCGTCAAATTGATTGACCACCTCCATGGCCGAAACATTCTCTGACTGATTCATTCGCATATCGAGAGTTCCGTTAAATCTGGTTGAAAACCCGCGATCTGCTTGATCGAACTGATGCGATGAAACTCCTAAATCCGCCAACAATCCATCAATTTGATCGAAGCCATGAAACCTCAAAAATCGTTTGGCATGTCTAAAATTTTGATGGATCAATAAAAATCGTTCGTCATCCAATTTGTTGTCTAGAGCGTCAATATCCTGATCAAATGCGATCAGTTTGCCATGAGGCCCCAACTGATCAAGAATGGCTCTACTATGTCCACCCCCACCAAAAGTGACATCAACATAAATTCCATCGGGAGCAATATTTAATCCTTCTACAGCTTCTTGGAGTAATACTGGATTATGATAGCTCATGGTTAGAATCATTTCCCATGACTTGTTCAGCCAAATCGGCAAAGCTGCCTGTAGCATCATCAATGGCTTGTTCGTACTTATTCTTATCCCAGATTTCTAGGATGTTAATGGCAGATGATAATACAATTTCTTTAGACAAACCTGCAAAATCATACAAATCTTTCGGAACTAGTATTCTGCCTGAAGCATCTACATCGAGCACTCGAACGCCCGCAGTAAATCGTCGAATAAAATCGTTGTTACTTTTTTTGAATCGATTGAGTTGATTCACTTTATTCATCATAGCGTCCCACTCGGCCATAGGAAACAACTCCAAGCAATTTTGAAATACAGCGCGCTTTAAAACAAACCCATCGGCAAAGGAAGATGCCAACTGCTTTTTCAAAGCCATTGGAAGCATCAGACGTCCTTTGTCGTCAATTTTACACTCGTATGTTCCGATTAATGCGGTCACAATTCATTTTTGAATACCCAAATTTACAAAAGATTTACCACTTTTTACCACTCATTCCCACTTTGTTCATAACTTTTTTGAATTTTTGGCGATTTTCGAACATATTCGATGAATCTGATTTTTTATCTATCACTAAATCAATAGTTTAGAAAAATTTAAAAAGTGGGAAATACAAAAACAGCCGAAGGAAAATCTACTCTTTAAAGGCCATTCAAGTGGGATTGAAGCACCCACCATGTTAATATTGAGAATTGAAATTGATAAACAATAAAATGCTTAGATTTGCAACAATTCGTAAAACCACTAAATGGCTTTAGACTTGAAAAAAGGTAAACATTGCGACTTTCTAGAAGTTGGCGAAGGACAACCAATCGTAGTGCTACATGGACTCATGGGGGGCTTGAGTAATTTTCAGGGTGTAACAGATTATTTTGGCTCAAAGGGTTATCGTGTCATTATTCCTGAACTCCCCCTTTATTCAACAATACTTCTCAAAACTAATGTCAAATATTTTGCACGTTTTCTGAATAGATTCATGACAAACCTTGGGCTCAAAGACGTGATTTTGCTTGGAAATTCTTTGGGAGGTCACATAGCTTTGCTTCATACCCACCTCTATCCTGAAAACGTAAAAGCGCTTGTTATCACAGGGAGTTCTGGGCTTTATGAAAATTCTATGGGTGGTGGCTATACTAAGAGGAGCGATTACAACGTCATCAAGCAAAAAGCAGAGGAAGTATTTTACGACCCAGCAATAGCAACCAAAGAAATTGTCGATGAGGTTTATGAAACCGTTAATGACAGAGGTAAGCTCATCAAGACGCTGGCTTTGGCTAAGAGCGCCATCCGACACAATATGGCTAAAGATTTGCCAAAAATCAAAACTCCAAGTTGTATCATTTGGGGGAAAAATGACAATGTTACTCCCCCTAACGTCGCTGAAGAATTTAATGCTTTGCTCCCAGATTCCGATCTTTTTTGGATCGATAAATGTGGTCATGCCGCTATGATGGAACATCCTGAAGAATTCAACAACATTCTTCACGACTGGTTCAAGTCAAGAAATTTTTAACAAGAACCCTATGCGCATCACATCCGCTGAATTTGTGATTAGCAATCAAGAGGTTTCAAAGTGTCCCCAACACAAGATGCCTGAGTATGCTTTTATTGGGCGAAGCAACGTTGGCAAGTCTTCACTAATCAATATGCTTGTGGAACGCAAGCAGTTGGCGAAAACTTCAGGCAAACCAGGAAAAACCCAATTGATTAATCATTTTTTGATTAACTCGAATTGGTATCTTGTCGACTTACCAGGTTATGGGTACGCCAAGGTTTCGAAGTCTTCAAAAAAGATTTTTCAAAAATTCATTACCAATTATTTTGAGAAAAGAAAACAATTGGTGTCTGCCTTTGTGCTCATTGACATCAGACACAAACCTCAACCCATAGATTTGGAATTTCTGACTTGGCTGGGAGAAAATCACATCCCTTTTGGACTAGTGTTTACCAAAGCTGATAAATTGAAAGTAGGGGAAATTCGTAGCGCTGTTGAGGCCTATCAAGATGAGTTGCTACAAACTTGGGAAGCATGCCCACCTCACTTTGTCACCTCCGCATCCGATGGAAGGGGAAGGGACGACTTATTGGCCTATATCGATCAAATTAATCAGACCCTATTTTAATTCTTAATAGCCTGAACAAGTGGCCTCCCAATTGATCCATTCGGTTCAGCTATCCCCAGAAGAGCTGAAATGGTAGGAGCGATATCTTCAATGTAGGTAGTCTCGAAAGTGCTGCCGTGGTTTATACCTGCGCCAAAAAACAGCAAAGGCACATGAGTGTCATAATTAAACCCAGAGCCGTGAGTGGTTCCTGTACTGCTGTACTTTTCTATATATCCGGGATTTACTGAAATTATAACATCTCCCGATCTGGATTCGCTAAATCCCTTTTGCAGCCTGTGCGCTAACCCTTTTTCGTAAAAGTTGCTCAACATATCATGGGCAGTGTAAGTCTCAAATATTTGAGGCAAACTTTGAGCAAAATCGGCTAAACTCGCTTGAACTTCAACTAAAACTAAGTTCCTGTCCGAGATCAATTTTCTATTGAGGAATACCTGAAAATTACTGATATTTTCAATCCAGTCACCATCGCCATATTTCGACGCTAAAAAATCAGCCAGAGCGTTTTTTACGACATCCATATCAATATAACCAGAAGGTATATTGACAGATTTAAGATAATTAGGGACTTGTACTGCACCGTGATCAGCCGTCAAAAACACGGTATAGGCTCCCTTGCCCACCTTATCGTCAAGATAGTTAAACAATCGCTCCAAATCTCGATCTAACGGATGTAAGTGTCTTCTGTTTCAACCGCATTAACTCCAAAGTTATGACCTATATAATCTGTACTGGAATAGCTCACAGTCAATACGTCTGTATCCTCATCGAATCCAAGAGATTCTCCTGCTATTGCTGCTATTGCGAAATCGGTTGTTAAACTATTTCCGAATGGCGTAGTTTTTAAAATATCGTAGCCTTTATTTTCAGAAGACAAAGCTTTCAAGTCATAAGGGAAAGTAGGTGTAGATTTCCCCTTAAACCCACCTTCAAAGTCATTCATGTCTGGACCGCTTTGAGTGTAGGTAGCAATATCTTGGGCAGTATCCCAGACTTTCAAATAACTCTCGGGCCGTTTTTCGTCGTTAAAACTGACCACCCAAGAAGGCAACTGGTCCATATAAAAATCACTTGTTGCCCAAACCCCTTCCTTTCCACCAACAAACCAATAGGCTGCGTTAGCAGTATGTCCAGCAGGCAAAATAGCACCACGATCTTTAATTGCAATACCAATGGTTTTGCCCCTAAATTGGGTATGAAGTCTGTTTTGATCGGCAAAACTAGTGACTGTCATTTTTCTGGGTGATTTCTGACCGTCCTTACTTGGAGTTCCAACGGATTGGTAATTGTCATCGTCCACACAATACATCATTTTACCAGAAGTCCTGTCATACCAATCATTTGAAATAATTCCGTGATACTTGGGCGTTGTCCCTGTATAGACAGAAGCGTGTCCAGGCGCGGTATAAGTGGGGACGTAGTCAAAATTGTTGTTTTTAAAATTAAACCCTTCTCTGATCATTCTTTTGAAACCACCCTCGCCGAAACGAGATTCATACCGCGTCAAATAATCATACCTCATTTGATCGACAACGATTCCGACAACCAATTTAGCTTTCTTGGGAGGCGCCAAAGAGGTAGAAACAGCATTTAGTTTTAAGTCTGCAGTCTCAGCAGCTGCAAAAAAATGAACACTCAAAAACAAGGATAAAGTCAGGGAAAGTTTCATGGTCAAAATTTTGAGCAAGTTAAATAAAATTAGAATGAATAATGTCATCATTTCCGGTTAAAACTTGTTCTAAAAGAACGTGAAACGAGCTTTTTTCATTAGGTTTGTGTCTAGTTCAAAACAACTAATATTCAGATAGTGTTCCGCACCCTGCATCACATCGGTTCGTATTTTTTAATGATAAAAAATATGTTTATCAAACCAACCAAATGGACGGTTATGCGTGGCCTAATACTTCGAGATATCGACGATTTGGTTATTGGCTCGTTTGGCATTGTTGCATTTATTTCATTTTTTGTGGGAGGCGTGGTAACCATTCAAACTGCATTGAACATTAACAATCCTTTGATCCCACAATATTTGGTTGGATTTGCTACACGTCAATCGGTCATTTTGGAATTTGCTCCAACGTTTATTTCCATCATCATGGCAGGTAAGGTCGGATCCTTTATTACCTCAAGTATTGGAACCATGAGAGTTACTGAACAAATCGACGCCTTGGAGGTCATGGGCATCAACTCGATCAATTATTTAGTTTTTCCTAAAACAATCGCTTTATTGCTTTACCCTTTTTTGATTTCAATCGCCATGTTTTTGGGCGTATTAGGGGGAATGGCTGCCTGTTACTACGGCGGTTTTACTTCGGTAAGCGACTACATTTGGGGAGTTCAGCTCGACTTCATACCATTTCATTTGGTTTACGCCTTTGTTAAGACTTTTGTTTTCGCCTTTTTATTGGCTACCATTCCTTCCTATCACGGCTATTTCATGAAAGGCGGGGCGTTGGAAGTTGGAAAAGCGAGTACAACCGCTTTTGTCTGGACAAGTGTTGCAATCATTTTGTCGAATTACATTATTACTCAATTGATTCTAAGCTAATGATTGTTGTTGAAAATCTTTATAAGTCTTTTGAATCTGCGGAGGTACTTAAAGGCATATCCACAACCTTCGAAAAGGGTAAAACCAATTTGATCATCGGTCAAAGTGGATCTGGAAAAACGGTTTTTCTCAAATGCTTGCTTGGATTATTCCCTTACGAATCGGGGAGTATTTCCTACAACGGAAAAATTTACAATGACCTAAGCCAATCCGAACAACGGAAATTGAGATCAAAAATAGGCATGGTGTTTCAAGGAGGGGCTTTGTTTGACTCCATGACCATAGGAGAAAATGTCAAATTTCCACTGCGCATGTTTTCCAAAAAAAACAACAGCGAAATGGAAGACAGAGTTCATGCAGTTCTCAAGCGCGTGAAACTGGAAGATGCCTACAAAAAATTTCCTAGTGAAGCATCGGGAGGGATGCAAAAAAGGGTTGCCATTGCTCGAGCTATTGTGAACAATCCATCATTCCTGTTTTGCGACGAGCCTAATTCTGGTCTTGACCCGAAAACCGCCATTGTTATTGACAATTTGATTCAAGAAATCACAAGTGAGTTCAATATTACCACAGTAATCAACTCCCATGACATGAACTCAGTAATGGAAATTGGTCAAAAAATTGTCTTTCTCAAAGACGGTCATAAGGCCTGGGAGGGATCGAACGAAAACATTTTCAAAACCGATAATGAAGCCGTAACCAATTTTGTTTATTCTTCAGAATTGTTCAGAAAAGTGCGTAGAATGTATAACGAAGGGCTTTAGTTATTAGCACCAGTAACAGACACATTTTTCAATTTATACTTTGATTCAACAAAAGCTTTCAAAAGCAAGTTTAACTCGTCTTGGCTCTTTTCAGATTCCTTCCATTCCACTCGGAATATATAGCTGGTATCAATGGTCTTCAAGTCTGAACTCGAAAAAATTTGATTAATCGAAACATTTTTTGCTGCAGGAAACTCACTTCTTGTGGACTTGAGCATGTCCAAAACATCCATACTCTCGTCAACTTGCATTGTCTTAGCTTGCTCAATCTGTCCCTTTAGCTCTTCGATTTGAGCCTTTAATTCCCCAATTTCCAGTTCTCTTCCTTTCAAAGCCTGTCGCGTATCTTCGTAGACCTTCGTAATGATTTCATAACTACTCGTGTCACTTCCAAGTATTTTTAAATCAACTTCTTTAAGGTCCTTATAGGCCTCATTATAGCGCAATTCACTGATCAAATCAGCTTTAGTAGCAGCACCTATTTCATTGAAAAAATTGAGTTCGATAAAGTTTTCTTCGAAAGACACCTCTACGGACAGCAATTGAAGCTCCTTATTGACTCTAATTTCATTTTGTATAAAAGCTCCGGCTTGGGTTTCAAATACGTTTTTTTTATACACTTGAATAAAAGTATAAACAGCGGGAATCATCACAACTATAGCTAAAATTGAAGCCAAGCGAGCGACGAGTTTTCTCCGATTAGAGTTGGCATACCTCTGCATTGGAAACCTCAGCACTTTGAGCACCAAAAAGGTTGCCAAGCCAATAAAAATGGTATTTATTGTGAACAAATACAGAGCGCCTGCGGCATATTCCCATCCTAAAGAACCTCCCTTAGCTAGGCCAAATCCGACAGTACAAAGCGGTGGCATCAAGGCCGTTGCGATTGCTACTCCAAAAATTGTAGAGGCGATGGTTCCTTTTTTCGTTTTGGCAATAATCAAAGCCAAACCTCCAAAGAATGCAATCAATACATCTCTAATATCAGGTTTAGTTCGGGCCAACAATTCAGAAGAGTCTTGACTTAAAGGAAAGAGTTCAAAAAACAAATAAGCGGTCAAAACACTTAAAACAACCATGACCCCAAAATTTACCAAAGACTTTTTCAAGGTGTCGATGTCATTCATGGCTACTGACAGACCTATCCCTAAAATTGGACCCATCAGGGGAGAAATAAGCATAGCTCCAATGACTACCGCAGGAGAGTTTGCATTCAAACCTATTGAAGCCACGAATACCGAACATATCAAAATCCAAGCGGTGGCTCCTCGAAAAGGAATATCGCTTGTAATGGCAGCTATAGTAGCGTCCTTATCTGTTTCATTTCTAAAATCCAAAAGGTTTGAAATGAATGTTATCGAAGACTTCCAAAGCCCGATGGCTTCGCGTTTGACCGTTTCTCTCTGGACGTCATTTTGATTTTCAATAGGCTCGAGTGCTGCCATAGATTAATTTTTTTGAAAAATCTAGTTAAATTTAGTTTGACAGGATTTCATGACCTGCTTGATGTCTTGCTCTTTTGATTTTGGATAGATCAATAATACGTCCTTACGGTCGACAATGATATAGTCCTTTAATCCATTGACAACAACAATTTTGTTGTTGTCAGTTCTTACCAAGTTACCCTCGCTCGATTCCATGAGAACACGCGCATTGATAACCGCATTTTCTTGGCTGTCCTTATTCATTCTGTCATAAAGACTGCCCCATGTGCCCAAGTCGTTCCAATCAAACTTGGCTCTTGTAACATAAACACTTGGAGACTTTTCCATGATAGCAAAATCCACGGAAATATCCTCCGCTTTCGGATAATTGTCTGCTATAAAGGCTCGCTCGTGAACCGTGTTATAGACCTCTTCTCCTTTTCGGAAGAGATCGAACATTTCGGGCTGTTGGCTCTTATAGGCACTAAGCACACCGTTCACATGCCACAAGAATATCCCAGCGTTCCACAAAAAGTTATTGTGATTTAAAAATGAATTGGCTGTTTGATAATCAGGTTTTTCTCGGAATTGAACAACCTTATTTACTGTTTGAACACTCCCCTTTTCATATTCGATATAACCGTAGCCTGTATTCGGAAAAGTTGGTTGGATTCCAAGTGTTATCAAAGCACCTCGATGGTTATCGCAAAAAGAAAAGGCTTCTTTCACGTTGTCTTCAAAAGAGGCATTATCTTCAATCCAGTGATCACTGGAGGCTACAATGATTTTAGCGTCTGGATTCATTTTTTGAATCTTTAGTGAAGCATATAATATACACGGAGCAGTATTGCGCATCTCAGGTTCCAAAACAACTTGGTCGGCAGTAATTTCCGGAAGCTGTTCCAAAACCAAATCCAAATATCGTTCGTTGGTCAACACCAAAATTTGATCGTGAGGAATGAACCCAGCCAACCGATCAAAGGTGTGTTGAATCAGTGTTCTTCCGGTACCTAATATGTCGTGAAACTGCTTTGGGAAATCGGAGGTGCTCAAAGGCCAAAATCGAGACCCAATGCCTCCAGCCATAATCACTGCAAAATTATTGTTCTTGTTTGTCATATTTGAATAAGTTCTACCTCCGCATTTGGGCTAAACAAATAGGTTCTACCCGATACTGTTTCCACACACTCAAATCGTTTAGTGCGCTGGTGTCCGCGCTTAAAGATACGGCCATTTGGTATTTTAAAAAGTGTCCCAATCGATAATTCAAAGATATAGTTTTTATCATTTGGCGGATCAAATTGTTTGAGGGCTAGAGCTAAAACCGAATCGGTATCTGAACTCGCTTTTGGGTTATAAAAATGCCTTTTCAAAATAGGAATCAAAGCATTATCAAAAAACGGCTCTCTTAAAAAAGGTTGAGCGAGATTGATAAAGCTGTGTTTCCATTCTTTGCCATGAGGCAAAATTCTTCTGCCAAAATTCAAATAAGCCACATGATGAGCAATCTCATGAATCAGAGTAAGCAGAAAAGCGTATTGATTGAGGCTCGCATTGATGGTAATTTGACTTAATCCATTAGGCAACTTTCTATAGTCCCCATGCCTCGTTTTTCGGGGGCTTTTGATCTTAAGAACTAGGCTGTATTGCTCTAAAATAGGTTGAATGACAGCAACGGTCTCTACAGGCAAATAATGTTCCAACTCTTGCTTCATGCAGGTAAAAATACTGAAATACAGGTTAAAAAGAACAGAGAGCTACTCATTTTGAGAGCCTTTCTAACGGAAGAGTAGAGCAACGCAACAACCCACCTTGTTTGGAAATCTCCGAAAAATGAATCGCTTCAACTGTAAATCCTTGTTGAATCAGCCAATGGTTTAAAACCGTAAAATGCTTTTCTGAAACAACCACTGATTCCGAAATTGAAAAAACGTTGGACAGCATTTTAGTCATGCCAACTGCGTCTATTTCAAATACCTGATCTGACCCAAAATAGTCAATCAACCACTGCGCATCTTGGGGGTGCAAAAAGCCTTCTGGATGAATGATGGCCTTGCCTCTGCCCAGAGGCTGAAAGCAACAATCCAAATGTAGCGCGTTGGATAAGGGGTCAGTATTGGATTTTTTAAGTTCAAATGCCCTGATTGTTTTGTTAGGAAAGAACTTCTTCAACTGTTCTACCGCTGCCCTATTTGTTCTTGCTGTGATGTAGTCCTTGTAGTCAGCTCCGTAATACGTTCCAATAAACACATCATCTCCATGCACTATGACATCTCCGCCTTCAACATGACAATATTCGGGCAGCTCTATGACCTTGACTGGATTGATTTGATCTAAGATATATTGAATGGCTTCCAATTCATCGGCGCGGTCGGGCAATATATTTGATTTTACAAAAGTGTCACCAATAACAAATCCAATATCTCGAGTAAAAATTTGATTGTAATCTTGAATGACCTCTGGGCGGTAAACCTTAACCTTGTGTTTTTGGAGAACAGCAACAAATTCCTCGAGTTCGGCAATCATGTCCGATTCCAAAGGATAAGTTCCAGCCAAAACATGCCTCAAGCTCTTGGGGTCGTAACAACTGTCAGCATCAGGCTGACCACCATTACTTTGAGCAATACCTACGACTACCGATCGCAATGGTGCGAATTCGTTTGTTACGCTCAAGCTTATCATGCCAATAATTTTAGGCTATTTATCTTTTCGAAATATCGATATAGGAGCGAAGTGTTGGCCCTGTGTAAATTTGACGAGGTCTTCCAATAGGTTCTTTGCCTTTTCTCATTTCACGCCATTGGGCAATCCAACCGGGCAAACGACCAAGAGCAAACATTACTGTAAACATTTGAACTGGGATTCCGAGAGATCGGTAAATGATTCCGGAATAGAAATCTACATTTGGATAAAGTTTTCTGTCAACAAAATATGGGTCTTTCAAGGCCTCTCTCTCTAGTGCCTTAGCAATATCCAAAACAGGATCATCTATTCCCAAATCATCCAGAACTTCGTCAGCAGCCTTTTTGATGATTCTGGCTCTTGGATCAAAATTCTTATAAACACGATGTCCAAAACCCATTAAACGGAAAGGATCATCCTTATCCTTGGCTTTATTCAAGAATTTCTCTGTATCGCCACCGTCCAAACGAATCGCTTCAAGCATTTCTAGAACAGCCTGATTGGCACCCCCATGCAAAGGGCCCCAAAGGGCAGAAATACCTGCAGAAAGAGACGCGAACAATCCGGCCTTTGATGAGCCAACGATTCTAACAGTTGAAGTCGAACAGTTTTGTTCGTGGTCCGCGTGAAGAATAAGCAATTTATTCAAAGCTTCTTTTACAGACTTATTGATGATATAAGTTTCGTTGGGCTGACTGAACATCATTTTCATGATGTTCTCTATATAATCCAAATCTTTAGCTCCATAGTCAATTGGCAGCCCTTGGGTCTTTCTCATGGTCCAAGACACTAGGACTGGAAATTTACCCATTATTTTGGCTATGGCCTTGTACATATCCTCATCAGAATCGACATTCACTGAGCTGGGATTGAAAGCTGTCAATGCGCTCGTCAATGAGGCCAGCACACCCATCGGGTGAGCAGCTTTTGGAAAGGCATCAATAATTTTTTTAACATCTTCATCCACGAATGAATTCGCTTTGATGTCGTTTTGGAATTTGGTCAGTTGATCAATATTAGGCAGTTCTCCAAAAATCAACAAATAGGCCACCTCCAAAAAAGTAGCCTTTTCAGCCAATTCTTCAATGGCATATCCTCTGTAACGGAGTATGCCCAAATCGCCATCTAGAAAAGTAATGGTGCTTAAACATGAACCAGTATTCTTGTAACCAGGATCGAGAGTAACCAAATTGGCTGCACTTCGCAAAGCTGCAATGTCGACTGCGCTTTCGTTTTCAGTACCAGTAATTACTGGTAGATCTACCGAGATGTTATTGTATGTCAAGGTTACTTTGGTACTCATGGTTCGTAAAATTTATTTGGCACGAAGTTACAAAATTAGACGTTCAATAAAAAGTTATCCCATCAGAACTGTTGGAATAACTTAAAATAATATTCAAAAAAAATCTACTTACTGAAGGCAGCGATACCGGGGAAATAAGCCCTATTTCCGAGCTCTTCTTCAATTCTCAACAGTTGGTTGTATTTGGCCATTCGGTCCGAACGTGACGCCGATCCTGTTTTGATTTGACCTGTGTTAAGAGCTACTGCCAAATCAGCAATGGTTGTATCTTCAGTTTCTCCAGAACGATGAGACATAACAGCCGTATAGCCCGCTTTATGAGCCATTTTAACAGCTGCTATTGTTTCAGTAAGCGTGCCAATCTGGTTAACCTTGACTAAGATCGAATTGGCGACACCTTGATCAATTCCTCGAGACAGACGTTCAACGTTGGTAACAAATAAATCATCACCCACTAGTTGAATCTTTTGACCAATCTTTTCGGTCAAATAGGCCCATCCTTCCCAGTCGTTTTCGTCCATGCCATCCTCAATAGAAATGATTGGATAGTTCTCTGATAGTGAGGCCAGATAATCTGCCTGCTCTAGGCTGGATCTAATTTGTCCCTTCTCCCCTTCAAACTTAGTATAATCGTAAGTTCCATTCACATAGAATTCCGCAGCTGCACAATCCAGTGCTATTTTCACATCTTCCCCAAATGAATAACCTGCATTTGAAACGGCCTTTGCAATGGTATCCAAAGCGTCCTCGGTTCCACCGAGAACTGGAGCAAATCCTCCTTCATCTCCGACGGCAGTACTCAAGTTTCTGTCGTGAAGTACTTTTTTCAATTGATGGAAAATCTCAGAACCCATTTGCATTGCATGAGTAAAACTAGTGGCTTTCACTGGAATGATCATGAATTCTTGAAAGGCAATAGGGGCATCGCTGTGAGAACCACCATTGATAATGTTCATCATTGGAACAGGCAAAGTACAAGCTTCGGCACCACCCACGTATTCGAACAATGAGACTCCTAGGGATTTTGCCGCTGCATGTGCCGCAGCCAAAGAAACCCCTAAAATGGCGTTGGCGCCAAGTTTGGACTTATTCGGAGTACCATCCAATTCAATCATTTTTTGATCAATCCGTTCTTGATCTAAAACAGACAGCCCAACGACAGCTGGCCCTAAAATCGTATTGACATGATGGACCGCCTTCAGAACACCCTTTCCCAAATAACTGCTTTCGCCGTCTCTCAATTCGACCGCTTCATGTTCTCCGGTCGATGCTCCCGAAGGAACTGCGGCACGGCCAAAGGACCCATCCTCTGTGGTGACATCAACCTCTATGGTTGGATTTCCTCTTGAATCAAAAATTTGTCGTGCAAAAACAGATTGGATTGTGCTCATAAAAATTAGTTTGTGGCGAATTTACAAATAGTAAATTGCATTGTTAAATTAATTGAAAGGAAAACGCGATTCAATTTAAACTTGGCTATGTGAAGACATACTTTCTACGAACTGGTCAAAAAGATAGGCCGAATCGTGAGGCCCAGGGCTTGCTTCTGGATGGTATTGTACAGAAAATACTGGTTTGGATTTCATTCTAATACCTGCTACAGTTCCATCGTTCAAATGCACATGAGTGATTTCAACGTCGGAATGGTCCTCAGTTTCTTCTCTATTGATTGCAAAACCGTGATTCTGAGAAGTAATTTCGCCTTTTCCAGTTAATAGATTCTTGATTGGGTGGTTAATTCCTCGGTGGCCATTATGCATCTTATAGGTACTGATGCCATTGGCAAGGGCAATCACCTGATGCCCAAGACATATCCCGAAAAGTGGTTTTCCCGAATCAATTATATTTTTGGCGACCTCGATTGATTCCACTAGTGGCGCAGGATCACCGGGGCCGTTAGAAATAAAATAACCATCCGGTTGCCAAGCGCTCATCTCTTCGAAAGAGGTGTTAAATGGGAAAACCTTGACATAGCAGTCTCGGTTAGAGAGGTTTCTAAGAATGTTTTGCTTTATTCCTATGTCAAGGGCTGCGACTCGATAGCTAGATTTTTCTTCACCATAAAAGTAAGGCGTTGTTGTTGAGACTTTGGAAGCCAATTCGAGACCATTCATGTCCGGAACAGCATTGAGTTGTTCCATAAGACCAGTCACGTCGTATACGTCAGTTGAAATAACCGCATTCATGGCACCATGATCTCTGATGTGGCCAACCAGTGCTCGAGTGTCAACATCAGAAATAGCCATTAGGTTATTCGCGTCTAAAAAAGTTTTCAGATCGGACTCGGCGTCCACACGCGAGTAATCGAAACTAAAGTTTTTACAGATCAAACCTGCGATTTTCACACTACCTGATTCAACCTCTTCGATGTTAACACCATAGTTTCCAATGTGAGCATTGGTGGTAATCATCAATTGTCCAAAATAAGATGGATCAGTAAAGATTTCTTGGTATCCAGTCATACCAGTATTAAAACAAACTTCGCCAAAAGCTGTACCTGGATTACCAATTGCTTTTCCATGAAAAATGGTACCATCCTTTAGAAGTAGAATGGCATTGTGACGGTTGGATGACCTCATAAAGGGAATGGATTATTGGTTTGCCAAAACTAATAAATCATAACGACTTAGTTGACCGATTTATAAAAAAAAGGGTGAACAAACGTCCACCCTTTTTCTATTTGTAAGTTTAATATCATCTACTCTTCTTCAGAACTAACTTCCGGCTTTGTTGCAACAACAGGTTCAGGAGCTGCCTTTTTAGTTCTTTTTTCTGGTCGCGGAGCAGTGTAGAGGTCGTTATAATCGACCAATTCAATCATAGCCATGTCAGCGTTGTCACCGAGACGATGTCCCAATTTGATGATGCGGGTATATCCTCCTGGTCGTCCTGCTACTTTTTTACCTACTTGTTCAAAAAGTTCAGTAATGGCCTCTTTTTGACGCAATCTGCTGAAAACAATACGGCGGTTGTGAGTCGTATCTTCTTTAGACTTCGTAATCATTGGTTCAACAAATACTTTCAAGGCTTTGGCTTTAGCAACAGTAGTGTTGATTCGCTTGTGCTCAATGAGTGAGCAAGCCATGTTGGCTAACATTGAACGACGATGGGCCGTTTTTCTGCCGAGGTGGTTTATTTTTTTTCCGTGTCTCATAATATATGATTAATGCCGTGAGAATTAATCCCGGTCTAATTTATATTTACTCAAGTCCATCCCAAAATTAAGCCCTTTGACATTGACCAGCTCTTCGAGTTCGGTTAAAGATTTTTTACCAAAGTTTCTAAACTTCATCAAATCGTTCTTATTGAAAGATACCAAATCTCCAAGAGTTTCCACTTCAGCAGCTTTTAGGCAATTCAGAGCACGTACTGACAAGTCCATATCGACCAAACGTGTTTTCAACAGTTGACGCATGTGGAGTGATTCCTCATCGTAAGTCTCCGTTTGAGCAATTTCATCGGCCTCAAGGGTGATGCGCTCATCAGAAAACAACATGAAATGGTGGATCAAAATCTTTGCAGCCTCAGTTAAGGCGTCTTTCGGAGTTATAGAACCATCCGTAGAGATTTCAAAAACCAATTTCTCGTAATCCGTTTTTTGCTCAACGCGGTAATCTTCGATGCCAAATTTTACATTCTTGATTGGAGTGTAGATAGAATCTGTGAAAATCGTACCTAACGGTGCCCCAGCCTTTTTGTTATCATCAGCGACAACATAACCACGACCTTTACCAATAGTGATTTCCATATTGATTTTCACTTTTGGATCCATGGTGCAAATTACCAACTCAGGATTCAAAACTTGGAAACCAGAAATGAATTTTTGAAAATCCCCAGCAGTCAGAACACTTTGTTTGGTTACCGCAATGTTTACCGATTCGTTGTCCACGTCCTCAATTTGACGCTTAAATCGAATCTGTTTGAGGTTCAATACTATTTCGGTTACATCTTCAGCTACACCAGAAATGGTCGAAAATTCATGTTCAACACCTTCGATGCGAAGAGAAGTGATAGCAAAGCCTTCTAGAGATGACAGAAGCACACGGCGCAATGCGTTGCCTACGGTCAATCCATATCCAGGTTCAAGTGGTCTAAATTCAAACTTGCCTTCATAATCGGTTGAATCGATCATGATGACTTTATCGGGTTTTTGAAAATTTAATATAGCCATTTTGTATCTTCTATGTTTTTATTTCGAGTATAATTCAACAATGAATTGTTCATTGATGTTTTCTGGAATTTGGATGCGTTCTGGCACAGAGACATATGTTCCTTGCATTTTATTATCATCCCAAGTAATCCATTCATAAACAGGATTAGACGCCGCCAATGATTGAGTAATCGCATCCATTGACTTAGATTTCTCACGAACTCCAACGACATCGCCAGCTTTCACTGAATAAGAAGAAATGTTCACAATCCCTCCATTAACAGTGATGTGTCTGTGCGACACCAATTGACGTGCAGCACTCCGGCTTGGAGCAATGCCCATACGGTAAACTACATTGTCTAGACGCGATTCGCACAACTGCAGCAAAACGACCCCTGTAATACCTCGAGAAGCAGTTGCTCTCTTGAACATATTACGAAACTGGCGTTCTAAGACACCATAAGTGTATTTGGCTTTTTGCTTTTCCTGCAATTGAATTGCATACTCAGATTTTTTTCCACGACGACGGGTATTTCCGTGTTGTCCTGGAGGATAATTGCGCTTTTCGAACGCCTTATCTTCGCCGTAAATTGCTTCTCCGAATTTACGAGCGATTTTAGTTTTTGGACCGATGTATCTTGCCATTCTATTTGAATTTTAAAGTGCTGTTGTGAATTAAGGTCTAGCTATCCTTCGACAACGAATGCTGCACTCTTGCGGTTAGTATTAATTAAACTCGTCTTCTCTTTGGTGGACGACACCCGTTGTGTGGCATTGGGGTTATATCGACGATCTCCGTCACCTCAATTCCGTTATTATGCAAAGTACGAATTGCAGACTCTCGTCCTCCTCCAGGTCCTTTGACATAAACTTTTACCTTGCGTAAACCTGCCTCTTTAGCCACGTTAACAGCATCTTCAGCAGCAAGCTGAGCTGCATAAGGCGTGTTTTTCTTTGATCCTCTAAAGCCCATTTTTCCAGCCGAAGACCACGAAATAACGTCACCATTTTTGTTGGTCAACGAAATAATGATATTGTTGAACGATGCCGTGACATGCGCCTCACCAGTGGACTCAACAATAACCTTGCGTTTTTTAGTATTAGATTTTGCCATGCTATATATTATTTAGTCGCTTTTTTCTTGTTGGCAACAGTTTTACGTTTACCCTTTCTAGTTCGGGAATTGTTTTTTGTACGTTGTCCTCTTAATGGGAGTCCTGCTCTATGACGAATACCGCGATAGCAACCAATATCCATCAATCGTTTGATGTTGAGTTGTGTTTCTGAGCGCAATTCACCTTCAATGGTGTATGTCGCTACGGCCGCACGAATATTACTGATGTCATCATCACTCCAGTCATTAACTTTCTTATCTAAGTCGACTTTAGCCTGATCCAATATTTCCTTTGCGCGACTTTTGCCCACACCAAAGATGTAGGTCAAAGCGATAACGCCGCGTTTCTGTTTTGGGATGTCTACCCCTGCAATTCTTGCCATAGTTACCCTTGTCTTTGTTTGAATTTAGGATTCTTTTTGTTAATCACGTAAAGCTTGCCTTTACGTCGGACGATCTTACAATCGGCACTTCTCTTTTTAATGGATGCTCTTACTTTCATTGTTTTAGTATCGATAAGTTATTCTAGCCTTTGACAAATCGTATGGACTCATTTCGAGCTTCACCCGATCTCCAGGCAATAATTTGATATAATGCATTCTCATTTTACCTGAAATATGGGCTGTTACAACATGCTCATTTTCCAATTCAACACGAAACATGGCGTTGGATAACGCTTCCTTGATTGTGCCGTCTTGTTCTATTGCCGATTGCTTTGCCATAGTTCAGTTATACGATTGATTTTCTGTTTTTTCCTGTTTTCATCAAACCATCGTAATGTTTATTTAACAGATACGAATTGATTTGTTGCATGGTATCAATTGCCACACCTACCATAATCAAGAGAGAAGTGCCACCAAAAAAGATGGCCCATCCAGCCTGAACATTCATAAGCTTGACAATGATTGCCGGAAACACAGCAAGGATAGCCAAGAATATTGAACCTGGAAGAGTGATTTGTGACATGATTCGATCCAAATACTCCGATGTATCAGTCCCTGGACGAATGCCAGGAATAAAGCCACCACCGCGTTTCAGATCGTCCGCCATTTTATTCGTTGGCACAGTGATCGCTGTGTAGAAATAGGTGAACACAATAATCAATAGTGCAAAAACAATATTATAAGTTAAGCCAAAAATATCAGAAAACTGAGCCTGAAGCCATTGTCCAGTAGCTGTGTCTTTTAACATTCCGCTTCCGCCGATTAAAGAAGGCACAAACATAATGGCTTGTGCAAAGATAATTGGCATGACACCAGAAGCATTCAATTTTAATGGGATGTACTGGCGCGCTCCTGCGGCCGCACTGTCGTAACTTCCTGAGGTTGAACGACGCGCGTATTGAACCGCAATTTTTCTTACCGCCATGACCAACAAAACAGAAAGAAGAATGATTACTAACCAAACAACAAGCTCAATTAAAATCATGATTAACCCTCCGTTTGACTCAGTCACCCGCGAAGAATATTCCTGTAAAAATGACTGCGGCAATCTGGCAATAATACCAACCATAATCAGTAAAGAAATTCCGTTACCGATACCTTTGTCGGTTATTTTTTCACCCAACCACATGGCGAAAATACAGCCTGTAACAAGTATAGCGATTGATGAAAAATAGAACACAGAGCTCTGGCCCAACAAAAAGGCCTCAGCTGGAATACCCAATGAAGGCAGGCTAACTAAGTATCCAGGTGCTTGCACCAAACAGATGGCAATAGTAAGCCAACGTGTAATTTGATTAATTTTTCTACGGCCACTTTCACCTTCCTTCTGAAGTTTTTGCAAGTAAGGAATAGCCAATCCCATCAATTGCACGACAATGGATGCAGAAATATATGGCATGATTCCCAAGGCAAATATCGATGCATTGGCAAAAGCTCCTCCAGTAAAGGCATTAAGAAGCCCAAGCAATCCACTGTCTGTAGTGGAAGATAATCCTCCCAAAAGAGTTGGATCAATACCTGGTAACACAACCTGTGCTCCAAAACGATACACCAACAACAAACCAAGCGTCAAAAGGATGCGATCCTTAAGCTCGGTGATGCGCCAGACGTTTTTTATGTTATCGATGAACTTCATAATTCAAATTTGGTGCTTATAACGTTATAGCTTCTCCTCCTGCTGCTTCAATGGCTGCTTTGGCCGATGCTGTAAATTTGTGTGCTGTAACTTTAACGGCCGATTTCAACTCTCCGCGACCAAGAATTTTCACAAGGTCATTTGAAGTTGATAATCGCAACGACATCATGTCTTCCAGACCTAAAGAATCTTTGATTTTTTTAGACTCAACCAATTGTTGAATAGTATCAAGGTTGATTCCCTGATATTCCACGCGGTTGACGTTAGTAAAACCAAATTTCGGCACACGGCGTTGAAGTGGCATTTGACCACCTTCAAAACCAATCTTTTTAGAATAACCTGAACGAGACTTTGCCCCTTTGTGACCACGAGCTGCCGTTCCTCCTTTACCTGATCCTTGACCTCGTCCAAGGCGTTTTCCTTCGCTCTTTACTGAGCCTGCTGCAGGTTGTAAATTGTTTAATTCCATGCTTATAGAGCTGTTTCGATTTCTTCTACAGAAACCAAATGATTAACCTTGCTTACCATACCTAAAATACTAGGTGTTGCATCATGTTCCACCGATTGTCCAATTTTTCTCAAACCCAACGACTCTAGCGTAAGTTTTTGACGTTTGGTGCGGTTGATGGCGCTTTTGCGTTTTGTGACTTTGATTCTTGCCATGACAATTATCCTTTAAAAAGTTTATCCAATGAGATACCGCGATCTTTAGCGATAACAGTAGCATCTCTCAATTGCAACAAGGCATCGAAAGTTGCCTTTACGGCGTTATGAGGGTTAGAAGAACCTTGTGACTTTGACAATACATCGTGCACGCCAACTGCCTCCAAAACTGTACGAACTGCTCCTCCAGCAATTACACCTGTTCCAGGAGCTGCTGGAATAATGTTAACTCTTGAACCACCATACTTGCCCTTTTGAGCATGAGGCAAAGTACCCTTCAATAAAGGAATTCTAACTAAGTTTTTCTTAGCGTCTTCGACTGCTTTTGCGATAGCCGAAGAAACATCCTTAGATTTTCCCAAACCATGTCCAACAACACCTGCTTCGTCTCCTACTACAACGATAGCCGAAAATCCAAAAGCACGTCCACCTTTAGTTACTTTGGTAACCCGCTGCACACCAACCAAACGGTCTTTTAAATCAAGACCTCCCGGTTTTACCAATTCTGCGTTTTTATATTTTTGATACATAGCTAATTAAAATTTAAGTCCACCTTCTCGGGCACCGTCTGCTAATGATTTAACTCTTCCGTGGTACAAACAACCTCCTCTGTCGAAAGCAATTTTACCAATTCCAGCCGCAACAGCTTTTTCTGCAACTGATTTACCAACTAGAGCAGCGATTTCAACTTTGCTGCCCTTTGCTTCAGCAATACCCTTGTCGCGTGAAGACGCTGCAACCAAAGTGGTTCCATTCACGTCATCAATTACCTGTGCGTAGATTTCGTTGTTAGAACGAAATACTGCAAGTCTCGGTTGATCTGGCGTTCCAGTTACCGTTTTCTTGATTCGACTTTTGATGCGAATTCTTCTTTCGCGTTTTGTTAATCCCATTCTAATTAAGTTTATGCTGATTTACCTGCTTTTCTTCTCAATAGTTCTCCAACGAACTTGACACCTTTTCCTTTGTACGGCTCAGGTCTTCTGAACGAGCGTATTTTGGCGGCAACTTGTCCTACCAATTGCTTGTCGTGAGATACCAGTTTGATCACTGGGTTTTTTCCCTTCTCGGATATTGTTTCGACAGCAACTTCTGGAGCGATATTCAAAACAATGTTATGAGAAAAACCCAAAGACAAATCTAATTTCTGACCTACATTGGTCGCACGGTATCCAACACCCACCAGCTCAAGCTGCTTTTCAAAACCTTCAGAAACACCTTTGACCATGTTGTTCACTAACGAACGGTAAAGACCGTGCATGGTTCTGTGTAGCTTGCTGTCTGAAGGACGTGCTACCCGTAGCTCATTATCTTCAAAAGTCACTTCCACATGCTCGTAGGCCTGCGAAAGTTCTCCCAACTTGCCCTTAACGGTCAAAACGTTATTCTCAATAGTGACAGTAACGCCGCTTGGCACTGGGATTGGATTATTTCCTATTCTAGACATAATTCTATTATATTTCTAATAAACGTAACACAAAACTTCTCCACCTACATTCTCTCTTCTGGCTTGTTTATCAGTCATTACACCCTTTGAGGTAGAAATGATAGCGATTCCAAGACCATTTAAGATTCTTGGCAGATCCCCAGTAGGCGAATACTTACGGAGTCCAGGTCTGCTGATGCGTTGGATTTCTTTGATTACTGATTCTTTAGTATCTGCTGTGTATTTCAAAGCAATTTTGATGTTGCCTTGAACAGCACTTTCTTCAAATTTATAGCTCAAAATATAGCCTTGATCGAACAATATTTTGGTGATTTCTTTTTTCAAATTTGACGCAGGGATGTCCACAACACGGTGCCTTGCACTGATGGCGTTACGAACTCGGGTCAAATAATCTGCAATAGGATCTGTATACATGTTTGCTGATTTAAATATGGTTTACCAACTAGATTTTTTCACACCAGGAATAAGTCCCTTGTTGGCCATTTCACGAAACATTACTCGAGAAAGACCAAAAGTTCGCATGTATCCCTTTGGACGACCTGTCAATTTGCAGCGGTTGTGCATACGAATTGGAGAAGCGTTTTTCGGCAATTTTTGCAAGCCTTCAAAATCGCCTGCATCTTTCAAAGCTTTGCGTTTTTCAGCATAAGTAGCAACCGTTTTTTCGCGTTTTACTTCGCGAGCTTTCATTGATTCTTTAGCCATATTAATTCTTTTTAAAAGGTAAACCTAATTCGGTTAGTAATGATTTCGCTTCTTTGTCGGTTGAGGCAGTCGTTACAAAAGTGATGTCCATACCATCAATTTTATTGACTTGATCGATATTGATTTCTGGAAAAATGATTTGCTCCAAAACTCCCAAACTATAATTACCCCGCCCATCAAATCCAGTTGCTCGGATTCCATTAAAATCTCTAACTCGAGGCAAGGCAGTAGTGACCAAACGATCTAAGAATTCGTACATGCGCTCGCCTCGTAGAGTAACTTTAACGCCAATGGGCATCCCTTTACGAAGTTTGAATGATGCAACGTCTTTCTTAGAAATGGTTGTTATTGCCTTTTGACCTGCGATTCGAGTGATTTCATCGGCAGCGTAATCGATAAGTTTCTTATCGGCCACAGCAGCTCCAACACCACGAGATATTACGATTTTTTCCAATTTAGGAACTTGCATTACACTCTTGTAACCGAATTCCTCTTTAAGAGACGGAATGATGCGCTCTCTGTATTCTTGTTTTAACCTTGGTAAGTATGACATGACGATTAAATTAAGTCATTAGTTTTCTTAGCATATCGAACCTTCTTGTCCTTTTCCATGCGATAACCGACTCTAGTGGCTGATCCGTCTTTAGAAATAAGGGATAGATTCGAAATATGCAAAGCTGCTTCTTTTTCAATAATACCTCCTTGAGGATTTTGGGCACTGGGCTTGTTGTGTTTTTTTGCCATATTAACACCTTCGACGATAGCCTTGGTTTTGTCTTTGGCAATTTTCAAAATTTTACCTTCAGCACCCTTGTGATCGCCTGCAAGCACGCGAACTACATCTCCTGTTTTTAGTTTAATTTTTTTCATCTCTATATCAACTTAAAGTACCTCAGGGGCCAGTGAAACGATTTTCATAAACTGCTTGTCGCGCAATTCTCTAGCTACTGGTCCAAAGACACGAGTTCCTCTCATTTCTCCAGTTGGGTTGAGCAATACACAGGCATTGTCGTCAAAACGAATGTAGGAGCCGTCGGGACGTCGTACTTCTTTAACAGTACGAACCACTACCGCAGTAGAAACTGTTCCCTTTTTAACGTTACCGTTTGGAGTAGCTTCTTTCACGGTCACAACAATTTTGTCACCTACCGAAGCATAACGCCGCTTAGTTCCTCCCAATACACGGATGGTTAGAACCTCCTTGGCTCCAGTGTTATCCGCTACTTTTAATCTAGATTCTTGCTGTAACATATTATTTCGCTCTTTCGATAATTTCTACAAGTCTCCAGCACTTTGACTTACTCAAAGGACGGGTTTCCATTATTTTAACTGTATCACCAATGTTGCAGTCATTCGTTTCGTCGTGAGCCACATACTTTTTCGTCTTGAGGACGAATTTTCCGTACATGGGGTGTTTCACTTTTTTAACTTCGGATACAACAATAGACTTTTGCATCTTATTGCTGGTGACTACACCGATACGCTCTTTTCTTAAATTTCTATTTTCCATAGCTCAGATCGATACTTTATTGTATGGCTCTATTAGTTAATTCCGTTGCAAGACGTGCAATACTTCTTCGTGTCTTACGCAATGACAAAGGGTTTTCCAATGGGGTCAATGCATGTGTCATTTTCATAGTAACATAGTCCCCTTTCAAGGCGACTAGCTTTTCTTCCAATTGCTCTAAAGACAATCCTTTAATTTCTGACTGTTTCATATTCGGTCAATTATGCTTCGAAATCTCGAGCGGTGATGAATCTTGTTTTAACCGGCAGTTTTTGAGCAGCGAGACGCAATGCTTCTTTGGCTATTTCGGCAGAAACTCCACCAACTTCAAAGAGAATTCTTCCCGGCTTAACAACAGCAGCGTAATATTCTACGGCACCTTTTCCTTTACCCATACGCACCTCAAGAGGTTTTTTGGTAATGGGTTTGTCTGGAAATATTTTAATCCAAAGCTGTCCCTCACGTTTCATGAAACGAGTAGCAGCAATACGCGCTGCCTCGATTTGACGCGAAGTGATGAAAACAGAGTCCATCGCTTTGATACCAAACATTCCGTTTGACAACAAGTGTCCACGACCCGAATTACCTTTCATTCGGCCCGTTTGTAACTTTCTATATTTAGTTCTTTTCGGCTGTAACATTTCTCAATCCGATTTATAATTATTTACGCGCGCGACGGTTTCCACCGCTGCGTCCTCCTGGTTTTGCTTGCTTGGTTGACAAACCAACTAGTGGCGACAACTCACGCTTTCCGTACACTTCACCTTTCATGATCCAAACTTTGATCCCCAAACGGCCATAAGTGGTATGTGCTTCTACTAAAGCATAATCGATGTCCGCTCTAAAAGTTGACAATGGAATTCTACCTTCCTTGAAGTGTTCATCACGTGCCATCTCAGCGCCGTTCAAGCGACCGCTGATTTGAATTTTGATACCCTCGGCATTCAAACGCATTGCAGCTGCAATAGCCATTTTGATTGCTCTTTTGTAAGAAATTCGGCTTTCAATTTGCCGAGCTACACTCACTCCAACCAAAAAGGCATCAATCTCTGGACGCTTAATTTCGATGATATTCAATTGAACATCTTTGTCTGTGAGTTTTTTCAGCTCCTCTTTCAATTTATCAACCTCCTGACCGCCTTTGCCAATAATGATTCCAGGGCGAGCAGTAGTCACAGTTACTGTAACTAACTTCAATGTTCGTTCGATAATCACACGAGAGACACTTGCCTTAGCCAAACGAGTATGAACATACTTTCTGATTTTATCGTCTTCGGCTAATTTATCTCCGTAATCATTACCTCCATACCAGTTGGATTCCCATCCACGGATGATACCTAACCTATTACCGATTGGATTCGTTTTCTGTCCCATGAATTAAATAGTTTCAGTATTAATAGTTTGACCTAAAACCAAGGTCACATGATTTGAACGTTTTCTGATGCGATGAGCACGACCTTGAGGAGCAGGGCGCAAGCGCTTTAGCATGGTACCACCATCGACACGAATTTCTTTAATAAACAAATTGGCCTGTTCTAAATCAGATCCTTCGTTTTTTGCTTGCCAATTGGCCAATGCCGATAACAACAAAGTGCTTAGTGGTCGTGATGCGTGTTGTTTACTGAATTTTAAAATATTCAAAGCATCCTCAACTTGTTTACCTCGCACCAAGTCTACAACCAAACGCATTTTGCGAGGCGAACTCGGATAGTTATTCAATTTGGCGAAGGCCACATCTTTTTTGTCGGCCTTAATAGTTTCAGCCATTTGATTTTTACGACTTCCCATAGCTATTATTTTTTGCCTTTATTTTTAGCACCTGAATGACCTCTAAATGATCGTGTCGGTGAAAACTCTCCCAATTTATGACCTACCATGTTCTCAGTCACATAAACTGGGACAAACTGACGACCGTTGTGTACTGCAAAAGTTTGACCGACAAATTCTGGTGTAATCATACTGGCACGAGACCAAGTTTTGATGACCGTCTTTTTGTTTGAAGCAACATTATCAGCTACTTTCGATTCTAGTTTATAGTGAACGTAAGGTCCTTTTTTTAATGATCTTGACATATTGTTCTATTTCTTACGACGTTCAATAATGAATTTACTGCTTGCTTTATTCTTGTTACGCGTGCGGTATCCTTTAGCTGGAATTCCATTACGCGAACGAGGGTGACCACCAGAGGCACGGCCTTCTCCACCACCCATTGGGTGATCGACAGGGTTCATGGCAACAGGTCGTGTACGTGGACGACGACCCAACCAGCGGCTGCGACCAGCTTTTCCAGAGACCATCAATTGGTGATCTGAATTTGACACAACACCAATAGTTGCGAAGCAATTGGCCATTACCATACGAGTTTCCCCTGAAGGCAACTTGATTGTGGCGTACTTGCCGTCACGTGCCATCAATTGAGCAAAAGTTCCAGCCGAACGAGCCAAAACCGCTCCTTGACCAGGTTGCAACTCAACACAAGAAATGATAGTTCCTAATGGAATTTCACTCATTGGCATGGCATTTCCTATCTCAGGTGCAACACCTGTTCCTGAAACAACTGTTTGACCAACTGTCAAACCGTTTTGTGCAATGATGTATTTTTTCTCTCCATCTTCATACTTCACCAAAGCGATGAAGGCTGTTCTGTTTGGATCGTATTCAATAGATACGACCTCTGCAGGCATAGACACTTTGTTGCGATTGAAATCGATGATTCTGTAACGCTTCTTGTGACCTCCACCGATATGACGCATGGTCATTTTACCAGTGTTATTTCGACCGCCAGAACGCTTCAAAGAACTGATAAGGCTCTTTTCAGGCTTGTCAGTGGTAATGGCATCAAAGCCATTTACAACTCTAAATCGTTGTCCGGGGGTTATCGGTTTTAGTTTTCTTGTTGCCATGTTGACTACTTATAAGTTTGCGTAAAGATCCAAGGTTTCACCTTCGGCCAATTGGACGATAGCTTTTTTCACCACAGCACTTTTACTGCGTTGTAAACCTGTCTTGGTGTTACGTGTGCGACGTTCGGCGCGAACGATAATAGTCCGTACCTTTTCTACTGACACGCCGTAAGCGGATTCTACAGCATTTTTTATTTCAATTTTATTGGCGCTTGGCGCCACCTCAAAGCTGTAACGGTTGTAACGCTCTGACGCGCTTGATGCCTTCTCAGTAATAATAGGTCTGATTACGATGCTCATGACTTAATTATTTGCTTAAATTGGTTTCGATTCCTGCAATTGCACTTTCGCACAATACCAAAGCATTGGTATTCATGATTGCATAAGTATTCAATTCGGAATTTACAATGACTTTAGAATTGGTCAAGTTACGCGAAGAGAGATAAACGTTCTTGTTTACATCAGCGGTCACGAACAATGATTTTTTGTCAGCGATATTCAATGCTGTCAAAATTGCTCTAAAATCTTGAGTTCTTGGTGCATTCAAATTGAAGTCTTCAACAACCATAATAGCTTTCTCGCTCGCTTTTAGGCTTAAAGCCGATTTACGAGCCAAACGCTTGGTATTCTTGTTCAACTTAAATCCGTAGTTTCTCGGTCTTGGACCAAAAAAACGACCTCCACCTCTAAAAACACCAGACTTGATACTACCAGCACGTGCTGTTCCCGTACCTTTCTGCTTCTTGATTTTTCTCGTACTTCCAGTAATTTCCGCTTTTTCTTTGGCTTTGTGCGTTCCTTGACGCTGATTGGCCAAGTATTGCTTCACGTCCAAATAGATGGCATGATTGTTAGGCTCAATTACGAACACGCCCTTCGGTAAGTCTACCGAACGACCAGTGTCATTTCCTTTGATATCTTTAACTGCTATCTTCATTACTTGGTAATTAGTACGTAAGCGTTTTTGTGGCCAGGAACACATCCCTTAACAACAACAAGGTTTTTCTCTGGCATAACTTTCAATATTCGCAAGTTTTGAATAGTTACTGTTTCATTACCCATACGACCCGCCATACGCATGCCTTTAAAAACACGTGCAGGATAAGACGCGGCTCCGATAGAACCGGGAGCTCTGAGTCGGTTGTGCTGACCGTGAGTGGCCTGTCCAACACCAGCAAAGCCATGGCGCTTTACTACACCTTGAAAACCTTTACCTTTGGACGATGCCGTTACATCGACAAATTCTCCTTCTTTAAAAAGATCAACGGTGATAACATCACCTAGTTTGTAATCCTCATCAAAATCTTTGAACTCAGCTAATTTCGATTTGACAGTTGTTCCAGCTTTTTTGGCATGGCCCACTTCGGCTTTTAAAGCGCTTTTCTCTGTCTTGTCATCGAAACCTAACTGAAGAGCGGTGTAACCGTCCACTTCTTCGGTTCTGACTTGGGTAACAACGCAAGGACCTACTTCAATAACGGTACAAGGAAGATTTTTTCCGTTCTCGTTATAGATGCTGGTCATTCCAATTTTTTTTCCAATTAACCCAGACATTGTATTTTATTTATCGTTTGTTTAAAAAATTAGGGTCGAAATATAATTTCAACCCTGAGATTATATTTTTTCCGTTTTTCCTTTGCCTCAAGCGCCGGACATGTAACTCATTGATATTTAATGAGTAAAATACCTCCACAGCAAATGTTACTGTTTTTGGAGTTGCAAATGTATTCTTTTTTTCTATATCTGCATGCTATTGACCTATTAATTTATACGTATTTATAGCTCTGGGGGTTTTAATTAAGGCAATAATAACTTGTCCCTGATTTACTGGAACTCTAATTTCTAACTTTTCTTGAGGCTTCATCTCAATAGGGTCTGACTTCAAAAGGAGTTGCCCTGACAAATCGAAAAGATACAAATCAAACTTTTCAATTTCATTTTGATTGGACCATATAGAACAAAGGCCGTCGGCAATTCTGAGGTTGAAATCTCTACCATTTCTTCGGTTTGGCAAGTTAGTAAACCCCAAAACGGTTGTTACCAAATGATTGATGTAATAGTCTTGAATTTTCTGAATCCAAAAGTGGTCATCGGTCAAGGTGGGAGCCGACCCATCGGCGTTTCCAATACCATCCCTGGATTCATCATTGGTCAAATTTGGGTCAACGGTAACGATCTTAACTAAAAAATTCTCTTCAGTAAATCTGACACAAAGGTAAAAAAAAGAACTGCATCAGCAGTTCTTTCACAATTCTAGAAATGAGCTTGAGGACTACACTTTAATCTCAACCTCTACCCCACTAGGCAATTCAAGTTTCATCAACGCATCAATGGTCTTACTTGATGAGCTGTAAATGTCTAAAAGACGTTTGTATGAACTCAATTGAAATTGCTCTCTCGATTTTTTATTGACGTGAGGAGAACGCAACACAGTAAATATTTTTTTATGAGTTGGCAACGGAATTGGACCAGTAACAACAGCTCCTGTACTTTTTACCGTTTTAACAATCTTCTCAGCTGATTTATCAACTAAATTGTGATCGTAAGATTTTAGTTTAATTCTGATTTTTTGACTCATGTCTTATAAATTTAAGCCTTACAGGCCTTTAGCTGCTTTAATTACTTCTTCAGATATGTTACTTGGTGTTTCGGCATAGTGCGAAAATTCCATGGTGGAAGTAGCGCGACCAGATGACAAGGTACGAAGTGATGTCACATAGCCAAACATTTCCGAAAGCGGAACAATAGCTTTAACGACTTTCGATCCTGCGCGATCTCCCATATCATTGACTTGACCTCTGCGTCGGTTCAAATCACCAACGATATCACCCATGTTTTCTTCAGGAGTCAACACTTCTAGTTTCATCAATGGCTCCATGATAACAGCTTTCGCAGCCTTAGCGGCAGCTTTAAAACCAAGCTTAGCGGCCAATTCAAAAGACAACTGATCCGAATCCACGTCGTGATATGACCCATCTGTTAGGGTAACTTTCATAGAATCTACCTCATAACCAGCCAATGGACCATTGACCATGGCCAATTTGAATCCCTTTTCAACAGAAGGAACAAATTCCTTTGGAATGTTTCCACCTTTAATGGCAGAAACAAATTCTAAACCAACTTTACCTTCTTCAGCAGGCTCAAGAGTAAATACGATGTCCGCAAATTTACCGCGACCACCTGATTGTTTTTTGTAAACTTCTCGGTGTTCAGCTTTTTGAGTGATGGCTTCTTTGTACTCTACCTGTGGTTGACCTTGATTGACTTCTACCTTAAACTCTCGTCTCAGACGATCAACAATGATATCGAGGTGTAATTCACCCATTCCCGAAATGATCGTTTGCCCAGAAGCTTCATCAGTACGCACTGTGAAGGTTGGGTCTTCTTCAGCCAATTTGGATAATGCCATTCCTAGCTTATCCACATCGACCTTTGTTTTTGGTTCAACAGCAATACCGATTACTGGATCAGGGAAATTCATACTTTCTAAAACAATTGGCGCCTTTTCGTCAGACAAAGAGTCTCCTGTTTTAATGTCTTTAAATCCAACTGCTGCTCCAATATCACCAGCTTCGATGAAGTCAATGGCATTTTGCTTGTTGGAGTGCATTTGATAAATACGAGAAATGCGTTCCTTTTTACCAGAACGGTTGTTGAGGACATAAGATCCTGCATCCAATCGACCAGAATAGGCACGGAAAAAAGCGAGACGACCTACAAAAGGATCGGTTGCAATTTTGAACGCTAGAGCAGCAAACGGCTCATTGACATCTGGCTTTCTTAAAATTTCTAATCCAGTGTCTGGATGTGTTCCAACAATTGCCTCTTTATCAACTGGCGAAGGTAAGTAACGGCAAACAGCATCTAGAAGAAACTGAACACCTTTATTCTTAAAGGCTGACCCACAAACCATTGGAATGATAGACATGTCCATAACAGCAGCACGAAGTGCAGCGTGAACCTCGTCTTCGGTAATTGAGTCTTCATCTTCCATGAATTTTTCAAGAAGATTTTCGTCATAACCAGCTACCTCTTCAATCAAGAGTGCGCGAAATTCTCTCGCTTCCTCTTTCATGTCTTCGGGAATATCAATAACGTCAAAAGTTGCTCCTAAAGAGTCTTCATGCCATACAATTGCTCTGTTTTTAACTAAATCGACGACCCCTTTAAAATCGGCTTCGTCTCCAATAGGTAACACAATTGGAACAGCATTAGAACCTAACATCTCTTTTACTTGCTTGCAAACAGCCAAAAAGTTGGCACCTTGACGGTCCATTTTGTTGACAAAGCCCATGCGCGGTACTTTGTAGTTGTCAGCCAAACGCCAGTTAGTTTCGGACTGAGGCTCAACACCATCTACAGCACTGAATAAAAATACTAAACCGTCAAGAACACGCAATGAGCGATTCACTTCTACAGTAAAGTCGACGTGACCTGGAGTGTCAATAATGTTAAAATGAAACCTCTGTGCGTCAGCAGTTGGTTTTCCGTTTTCAGTTGGAAATTCCCAAGTACAAGTAGTAGCCGCAGAGGTAATGGTAATACCACGTTCCTGCTCTTGCTCCATCCAATCCATGGTCGCTGCACCATCGTGAACTTCACCAATCTTGTGAGAAACACCGGTGTAGTATAAAATACGCTCAGTAGTGGTTGTTTTACCTGCATCAATATGCGCAGCAATCCCAATATTTCGGGTGTATCTAAGGTCTCTTGCCATTGCTTAGAATCTAAAATGTGAAAATGCCTTATTTGCTTCAGCCATTTTGTGCGTGTCCGATCTTTTCTTCACGGCTGCACCTTCTTCTTTGGCTGCTGCTAGGATTTCATTTGCCAATTTCATCGCCATTGATTTTTCGTTACGCTTGCGAGCATAACCAATCAACCATTTCATGGCAGTAGATATTTTTCGGTCTGGACGAATTTGCATAGGGATTTGGAATGTCGCTCCACCCACTCTGCGGCTTCGAACTTCAACATGCGGCATCACATTGGACAGCGCATCTTTCCAAACCTCTAAGGCAGTTTTTTCTTCATCAGTTTTTTTAGATTCAACCACATCAATGGCATCGTAAAAAATCTTAAAGGCTACGGATTTTTTCCCTTCCCACATCATCATATTGACGAATCGTGTCACTAACTGATCGTTGAACCTTGGATCTGGAAGTAATGGTCTCTTTTTGGCCTGTCTTTTTCTCATTTAAGTATTCTGAAAAATTACTGAATTATTTTTTTGGTCGCTTTGCGCCATATTTTGAACGTCTCTGAGTACGGCCAGCAACACCTGCGGTGTCTAGAGCCCCACGCACAATGTGATATCTCACACCCGGAAGATCTTTTACCCTTCCTCCTCGCACTAGGACGATGGAGTGTTCTTGCAAGTTGTGCCCTTCACCAGGGATGTAAGCATTGACTTCATTTCCGTTGGTTAAACGAACACGCGCCACCTTGCGCATAGCGGAATTTGGCTTCTTGGGAGTGGTCGTGTAAACACGTGTACAAACTCCTCTTCTTTGAGGACATGAGTCTAGGGCAGCCGACTTGCTTTTCTTAACAATCTTCGACCGACCTTTCCTTACTAACTGTGAAATTGTTGGCATAATTCTCTTACAAATTTTATTTTTCCTCCATATAAAAAGGGCTGCAAATGTAGAAATTTAAATTGTTAATTCAAACATCGGCTATTTAATTTTTCTTTTTCTTTAATAATTTCATTCAGACTAAATTAAATCTTTGATTTTTGCGTTTACAAAACCACTGGGGCAGCGCTATGGGAGTAAAACATTTCATTTTTACAATTTTAACAACGCTATTTGCAGTCGCAACCTGTTTTAGTCAAAATTTCAAGGTGGTCCTTCGTGGTGAAACTGAACTTGAAAATCAGTTTTTGAATACCCTATCTTCCACCATCAATATTTCATCAGAAAGTGATCTGTCCAATTTCATGACTGATTTAGGCGATCGCCTGCAATCTGAAGGTTATCTTGACGCCAAAATTACTCTGGAAAAATCCTCAATTGAACAAGCTGAACTGTTAATATGGTTAGGCCCCAGGATAACAGAGATTCTATTGTCATATCCATCGACCAATTCAAATCTTGATTTTTGCACTAATACCATACAATGTGATAAAACAGGAATCGCTATTACCTTCAATACGCTCAAGTCGTATTTGGAATACTTGGCCAACCAGCTGTCGGATCAAGGGCAGCCCTTTTCAAAGGTGCAACTCACCAATATTAAGCGAACTTCAACCCAAACCCTGAAAGCCGAATTGACCATCACTCCCTCAGACCTCCGAAAACTGGATGACATCATCTTAAAGGGCTACGACAAATTTCCAAAATCATTTTTGAGATATTATTCCAATTTGAAAATGGGCAAGGCAGTGAGTGTTGAACAAGTCAAAAAGAAAGTCACGCTATTGAATCAACTTGATTTTGTAGAAATCCCGAGAGACCCTGCCTTACTCTTCACTCAGGAAAAAACGAACCTTTATATATATGTGTCTAAAGTAAAAGCCAACCTATTTGACGGATTTCTTGGTTTCGGCGGCAGAGACGACAGCAATCAATCTGGTGTTTTTGGACTAGCCGACTTGAGCCTTATCAATAATCTCAATTACGGAGAGGAGTTACGTTTCAAATACCGCAAACAAGGAAGCGGTCAAACCGAATTTGATTTTCAAATCAAGGCCCCTTTTCTCTTCAAGACACCAATTAGTCTATCCTTAGGTTTAAACATCTTTAGAAAGGATTCTCTTTTTCAAAACAATTTACAATCTCTTGGCTTGGTCTATCAACAGAATCCATCTTGGAGTTATCAATTGCACGCCAAATCAAACCAATCTGTAGCCATAAGCGATGCATTTGGAAATTTCACTACCATCTTTTATGGTGGCGGAGTTGAATTTAGAACACCATCTCAATCGAACTACGCCTTATCGACAGCCACTGTATTCTCCCTCAGCGCAGATCTGGGTCGGAGGAAGAGTTCTCATCACGTATCGCAACAGAGCGCCTTGTTCTTTGCTGGTCAATACGAATTCCTTTTAAACAAGAGACAATCAATTTATTCCAACATCCAAGCGCAGTATCTGTTTTCTGAAGCGTATCTCCACAACGAATTGCTTCGCTTGGGTGGGGTAAAATCATTGAGAGGATTTGAAGAAAACAGTATCAGCACCAGTGGATACAGCTTGCTGAGAAGTGAATACCGTTACAAACTAGACGGTTCGACCTATATTCACAGTGTTTTGGACTTTGGGCTAGTGAACGATATGTTCAATCAAAAAGCCAATACCTTTAGCGGAGTTGGTCTCGGCCTTGCCCGTCAACAATTCAAGGGTGTGTTTCAGCTTCAATTCGTGTTAGGCCAAAACAATCAAAGGGCATTTTCCTTGAAGGATTCTAAACTTCATTTAGAGTTTTCGTCCAAATTCTAAGTAATATTTTGTGTTTGTAAAGAAATTACAAAAATTTTATTGAAATTATCTTTGTTAAATATTGGTTAATTAAGAATTTTTTAAGAAGTTTGTCGAGACTAATTCAAATTAATCCAAATATGAAAACAAAGTTTAGCGGCTTTTGTACGCTATTACTAGTGCTTCTAGTGCAATTTTCATTTGCACAAGAAAAGGTTGTTTCAGGAACAATTTCGGACGATTCCGGAATGCCGTTACCTGGAGTTAACATTATCATCAAAGGAACGACCACTGGTTCCCAATCGGATTTTGATGGTAACTATTCAATTCGTGCTTCGGTCGGCGATGTCTTGACATTCAGCTTCCTCGGATTGACTACAGTTGAACAAACTGTTGGTTCTTCAAGTACAATTAACGTTACACTGACAGAAGACGCGGCTGCCCTTGAGGAAGTTGTTGTAACTGCACAAGGTATCAAGCGTGAGAAAAAAGCGCTTGGATATGCGGTTGCTACAGTTGATGCTGCGGTTATTGAATCAAAGCCAGAAGCTGACGTTTCTCGACTTTTATCTGGTAAAGTTTCTGGTGTAGAGGTTAATGCAGGAGGGGGATTCTTAGGATCTTCGGCCAACATTATCATCCGATCTAAAAACTCCATTTCTGGTTCGAACCAACCGCTTTATGTGATTGATGGAGCGCCAGTTTCAGGAGGTCGATCTTTTGATATCGATCCAAATAACATCGCTTCACTTACCGTATTGAAAGGTCTTGCGGCTTCAACTCTTTACGGTCAAGATGGTCGTAATGGTGTTATTGTTATTGAGACTAAAACTGGACAAGGTGGCGGTGCTACTGAAAAAAAGTTTGAAGTTACGGCTTCGTCAACCTCTTCTTTCCTTGAAGTGGCTAACTTACCAGAATTCCAAAACAAGTATGGACAAGGTGCTGATAATACTATCAACACAACATACTTCGGTACTTGGGGTGCTGCTTTTGCAGGACAAACTGTACCTCACCACTTGAGTATTGCTTCTTACAATGCTTCTTTTCCAGAATACATTGGGGCAACGACAACTTATCAAGCTTACCCAGACAACGTAAATGATTTCTTCGACACAGGTCGTGGACAAACTACGTCTGTCGTAATGACTAAAAACTTCGATAAGGATAATGGTGTTAGTTTTTCACTTGGTCACACCGATCAAAAAGGATACATCCCTGAAAACTCACTACGTCGTTTGAACTTGAACTTTGGTGGTCGTGCACAGTTGAGCAACAAGCTTAGTTTCAACACAAGTGTTGGTTACACTAACACTTTCACCAGACGCCCAACGCGTGACTTCTTTACTGTATTGACTTGGATTCCGCGTAACTTGGATATTCAAGGATTGCCTTTCGAAGATCCAAACGATCATTCAAGTGTATACTACCGTGTTGCTATTGTTAACCCTCGTTGGCAACAAAAATACACTGGGTTTAGCTCAAACACTGACCGTTTGTTCATGAAGTCGCAATTTAACTACGAGGTTAGTGAAAACGTGAACGTATCCTACCTTTACAGCTTGGACAACTACAACGAGATGAACAAGAACTGGTACAATGGACGTAACCCGGTCAATCCGCTTGGATACCTTCAAACTTATTTCAACAACTACAGAACTACCAACCACCGTTTGCAAGTTAATGCCAGCGATTTGAAGGTTAGTGATGATGTGAACATGAATGTGATTGTTGGTGTTGAAACCAAAAACGATGATTTCAAGCAAGGTGGTATGATCAGTGAAGGTGAAGTTGTATTCGATTTCCACAATCACAGCAACTACACTTCGCACACTCCATACGATTTCAAATCTTTCACCAACACCATCGGTCTTTACGGTGAGGTTCGTCTAGATTATAAAGACTATGCCTATTTGACAATGGCGGGAAGAAACGACTGGGGTTCAACAGTAGAAGAAGCTAACAGAACATTGTTCTATCCTTCTGTTTCGTTGTCTTGGATTCCCTCTTCGCAGTTTGAAGGCTTGAGAGAGACTTTTGTAGATTACCTTAAATTCCGTGTAGGATATGGTACTTCAGCAAACTTCCCTAGTGCTTACCAAACTCGTCCAACTTTGAACTCAAACTCACAGGCTTGGATCAATGCTTACTCTAACAACACGCTTATCACTAATGCTGTAAGTGGCTTCTTGCCAAATCCAGACATTAAGCCTGAGTTGTTGACTGAGGTTGAATTTGGTGTGGAATCTCGTTTGTTTGATAATCTAGTAGACCTAGAACTTTCTGTTTACCGTCGTACTACTACTGATCAGATTCTTAGCTCAAGTTTAGCTGCTTCTACTGGTTTCTCTTCTACTTTGATCAACGCAGGTCGCGTTGACACAGATGGTTTGGAGATTGGTTTGACGCTTAATTTGTTTCAAAATCCAGGCACTGGTTTCAACTGGAGCATGAACAACCAGTTCACTGCTTACGAAACTACAGTTATCGATTTGCCAGTTGATCGTGTCAATATCTCTTCTGGTGTCAACTACGCCATTGAAGGTGAAGCATACGGTGTGTTCTGGGGTAGTTACTACGCAAGAGATGATCAAGGGAATTTGTTGATCAATCCAAACACAGGTAAAGTGATCTATAGTACTGACCTTGGTCTTGATAACAAAATTGTTGGGGATCCAAACGAAGATTGGAGAATGTCTAACATCAATACCTTTAGCTACAAGAATTTGACTCTGTCCATGCAGTGGGATTATATCCACGGTGGTGATATTTGGTCAATTACTGCCTCAAACTTGTTAAGACGAGGTGTGACTAGAGATACTGAAGATCGTGAAGGATCTTACATTATCCCAGGTGTATTGGCCAATCCTAATACAGGAGAGCCATTACTTGATGCTAATGGTGACAAGATTGACAACAACATCCAAATTGGTGCGAATGACCTTTACTTCATCAACTTGATGGACGTAGACGAGGGAATTACATATGACGCAAGTGTAGTTCGTTTGAGAGACATCTCTTTGACGTACAACTTGCCAGCCAATTTGCTAGAAAAAACACCTTTTGGTAGTGCTTCATTCACATTCTCTGGCAACAACCTTTGGTACAATGCACCAAACTTGCCTGAGTATATGAACTTGGACCCAGAAGTACTCGGATCGGGTGCTAACGGACCAACGAACGGTAAAGGACTTGATTTCCAAAATGACCCATCGTACAAGCAATACTCTGTGGGAGTTAAACTAACTTTCTAATAAAATAACATCATGAAAAATAAATTCTTTTCAACAAACTGGACGCTATCTGTTCTTGCGATGTTACTTGCTGTAACCTATTCGTGTGAAACCACGGATTTGGATGTCAACGAGAATCCAAACGCACTAACAGTAGATTCTGCTGATCCAAATTTTGTACTGAACCAAATTCAGTTAACATTTGCAGGCCAGCACGTAGGACTGTCTGGATCAGGTAGAGCATATACTCGTCAAGCGTACATGTTCGGAACCTATGCTTCAAATGCTGGAGCAGGCACAATGAATGGGGCTTGGTCAGATGCCTATTCTATCACAACGAATCTCAATCTATTGAAAGAGATTTCAGCAGCACGCAACCTTCCAAACCACGTTGGTATTGGTCAGGTTCTTGAAGCATTCGCTTATGTAAATCTTGTTGATTTTATCGGTACTGCAGTTTATTCTGAGGCTGTAAATCCTGATTTCCCAGCTCCAAATTTGGATTCTGGACAGTCAATTTACGACGCTATGTTCCTTCAACTTGACGAAGCTATCGCAAACTTGAACGCTACTGGTTCTGTTCAGCCAGAAGACATTTTCTATAATGGTGATATGTCTAAATGGGTGAAAATGGCTAATACACTTAAAATAAAGATGTATGTGTCTAGTAAATTGTCAGGAGCGAACGCAAGTGCTGTTAACACAATTGTTACTAGTGGTAATTTTATAGCTGCAACTGCGGATGATTTCCAATTCCGATACGGAACAAGCGAAACCAACCCAGACACACGTCATCCATTCTTTACGAGTGACTACTTGACAGTTGGCGATAGCTACATGAGTAACTCTTTCATGAATATGATGAAATGGGAAGCTCCTTTAGATGATCCTCGCTTGAAATATTATTTCTACAGACAAACTCTTCTAGATCCATTAACTGTAGGTGCGAACCTTGGTATTGGTGGTGACTTGTTGCCATGTGATGGTGCTTCTGAGTATGATTACTGTTACATCGGTGATGGATACTGGGGTCGTGACCACGGTGATGACGAAGGTATTCCTAACGATGGTATTTACAGAACAGCATACGGTGTTTACCCAGGTGGTGGTGCCTATGATGACGGAACAACAAACGGACCAACTACAGCAACATCCAATATGGGCGGAGCTGGAATACACCCGATGTTGACTGGTACTTACACTCACTTCATGTTGGCCGAAGCAGCATTGCCTGCTCCAGCTGGTCTAGGTGCTGCAGGTAACTCAAGAGCACTTCTTGAAGCTGGTATCCGCATGTCAATGGCTAAGGTAGCTGGCTTTGCCGGTGTTCCTATGAGCCCTACTGCAGTAGATAACTACGTGAATACTGTATTAGACATGTATGACGATGCTGCTGACAATCAGGCAAAATTGGCTATAATCATGAAAGAATACCATATTGCCCTTTTCGGTAATGGTGTTGAGTCATATAACAATTATCGTAGAACTGGATATCCAGACCTTCAAGGCTCTGTGATCGCCGGAACTGCTTTCCCTAGAAGTCTTTTTCTGCCTAGTTCAGAATTAAACTCTAATGACAATCCTGATTTAGTTCAAAAATCACTAACTGATCAAGTTTTCTGGGATACTAACCCAGCTGGCTTTATCGATTAATTTAACTAATATAATATTATGAAAAGAATACTATATTTCTTTACAATCGCAAGTTTAACCCTTGTTTCATGTACAGACGAAAGTACATTTAACAATCCGGTAACTCACCAACTCGAGAGAGGTGCGTTTGTGCGATTCAATAACATGGACGCTATTTTGGACATGTATCCAGATCCTCAAGACATTAACATTTCTGAAGGTATCTATGATGCCAATGGCAATGTGTCGTCTTACAGCTTGACAGTAACTGCCAACATTGGTGGTAATTTGTACACTGGTGAAGATTTCCTTACGATAACTTCATTTCCTGCCACTCTAAACATCACCTCTCAAATGCTAGCAGATGCGCTTGGAGTTGACGTTTCAGAGTTCTTCTATGGTGATACTTTTAACTTTGTTGCCAAAGCCACAAGAAATGATGGCGTTGTATTTTACGGACAAACTCCTACCTTTTCCTCATCTACTGGAACTGTTGGAGTTGGAAACACTCAATCTCAGTTGATTGATGTTTCTTCGTACAAAAATGCCATGACTTTTGGGTTTGTGCTGTTTACAGATTGTCCTCCAGTACCTGGAGTATATGAAATTGTCATGCACGACAGCTATGGGGATGGATGGCAAGGACAAGGTGTTGCCATTACTGTTGATGGTGTAACTCAATTGGCTATGCTTTGTGATTACTGGGGTGATTGGACAGCATATCAAGATGGATGTCTTCCAGGTGCTTATGGAGTTTATGACCTAGTTATCCCTTCAGGAACTCAATCATGGTCATGGAACTGGACAGGTGACTGGTATCCTTCTGAATGTTCTTTTGAGGTTTACGCTCCAAATGGAACACAGATATTCTCAGCGGCTTCACCAGCGGCAGGAATGCTTCCAGTAATTAATTGTCTATAATCTTAAATTGATAGAACTATGAAAAATTTAAAATTATTATTACTGTTTTTACCAGCAGTAGTTTTGACCTCATGTGGTAACGACGATTATTCAGAAGCTTATGTTGATACTGAAGCTAAGGTTAATTTAGTTGCTACTTTGGAAGCTGGACGCACAATGGCTGTAGCAGGTACATATATTGACTACACTGTTACAATGCCTCAATCATTTGCGGTTGAAGCAACTGTTACCGTCCGTGCTACTTCTGTAGACGGAAGTAAATACACTCTGAGCAAAGTCGTTGTTCCTGCTGGTTCAACTACCCTTTCAGGGCTTGTAAAAATGCCAGCCTTAAATGGAAATCCAGGTAGATATGAAGGCACATCAAACGCTGCCACAATGGAAGTTGACGGTGTTGCTTTAAGTTCTGGTGATGATCCTTACGTCATGACATCCAACAAGATCTCTTTAGGTTTACTTGATGGTAATGGGGCATACGATTTTGCCTACCCAGTTGACTACGACGGTGACGGAGTCCTTGAACCATGGTTGTCGATCAGTTTAGACTGGGAGGGGCCATACAGCG
>Ga0181553_10000027_pt1 | contig 95388 bp, 98 predicted proteins | sample 011ome_17_FD_133753 | JGI IMG/M metagenome (GOLD analysis project Ga0181553, IMG submission 133753) | Coastal salt marsh microbial communities from the Groves Creek Marsh, Skidaway Island, Georgia - 011502XT metaG (megahit assembly) | ecosystem: Environmental > Aquatic > Marine > Intertidal...
ACATCACCTGCATCAAAATTAGATGTTGATGGAGATATTAATATTAGTTCTGGTTATAGTTTTAAAATTAATGGTGTACCTATAGCAACAACTGATACAACATATACAGCGGGTACTGGTATTAGTATAAGTGGTACAACAATTGATTCTCTAATAACACAATATGAAGATAGTAATGTACTAACATTATTAAATACAACTGGTGTTACAGGTGGATTAAAAGTTACTACTGGTAATGTAGGAATCGGAACTACATCACCTGCTGCATCAAAATTAGATGTTAATGGTACGGGTCGCTTTAGCGATATATTATATTGTAATTCATCAAGTATATCAACTAGAACAACAGTAAGTAGAGAAGCTGATATATGTACTTTTAATAGTAAACCGTTAGTTTCTTATTTTAAAAATGAAATTAATAATCAAAATAACATTGCTCTTGATGCAGATACTATTAGTTTATGTTCAAGATATTTTAATAATTCGGATAAGATATCACCATACATAACAGTTCATAAAAGAGCAGCATGGGATGGTATTAATACTACTGTAGATATAATAGCACAAGGCGGAGCAGAGCCGGGTCGAAGTACATATGCAAGAATAAGACTAGATGGTGCTTTTGCAGGTCATTCGGGTGGTAATATAAAATTTCAAACTATAAATAATGACGGAGAAGACTATTCAGATATTATGCATTTAAATAAAAATGGTGTTGGAATAGGGGCTCCTCCGAAAGCTGAATATAAATTATATGTATTGGGTGGTACAACATATTCTGATATATTATATGGTTCAAATATAAAAAATGCGAATGGTATAATCGGTCATACACTTACTTTTAATAGATATCAACTAAATATAAAAAGTGGTGAGGTAGGATATTTGCATTTTATGGAAAATAATCCAAATAATTTATATTCTTATACTGATAATTTAAAAAGAAGTACAGATACATATGGTATATATATTAGATTTTGGATAAAAGGTGCTACAAACGGAAATACAATTTATTTGCAAGGTTTTGCTAAACATATTTATAATAGTAATAATCAATTAAAATTTATGAATGGTACAACGCTAACTAATTTAACAAGTCATTGTATAACTACTTATGTTGAAGCAGAGTCAGGACAACGATGGGTGGTGACACCATGGTATGATACATCAAGTGTAGGAGGAGATGGTTTTAGTTTAGGTGTTAAAAATATACATGGTGGAGAATTTTATATGACACAAGTAGTTTTAGAATTTACAAGAAGAGTACATGGATTAAGTTAAAAATATTTATTTAAATATATATATATATATTAATAAAAATGAGTAATAAAATAGCAATATATTCTAAAGCAGAAAATAAGGTTATAGATGGCATATATCTAAATGATTTAGAAGAAAGTGATTATAAAGATAGAGATGACTTATACGAATATTATAATATTCCTGAAAATTTAATTGATTATCCAATTAAAATTATTAAAAATGATGATAATATTGAAATATCAATTGATGATAATTTATTAGAAATGCAATTACCAATTATTATAAAAAGCATACGCGAAGAAAGAAATAAAATAATAAAAAAAACTGATTATTTAATTCTAGAAGATGTAAATAGTGATAAAACGAAAGTTAAAAACTATAGAGAATATTTAAGAAATGTACCAAACAATATAACATTAGAAAATATAAAAAATAATATTGACATAAGAATACTAACATATGATGAGTATATTAGTCAAACCGAAGTATAGAATTAGTTTTAATAATTTCCTGAAAATTATTATTTTTTTTAATTATTTTTTTATTATAATTATTATTAGCAATCATATCATTATAAATATTATCATAATTATTTAAAGCATAAGATATAATTTTATTATTAAAAATCCATCTAAAAAAATTTAATTGTCCTACAGTTGTTTCAATACTATTTTTATCATCTATGCAAAAAGTTATTCTTTGATGTCTTCTAAAAGTGTCAAAATTTAATTTCGAGTATGATTTTAATTGCGCACGATAATCATGATATAAATTTATTTTTTTATAAGTTATATTATTATCAATATTATCAGGTAAATTATAATAAATATCATCAAATGAAGTACTTAACCAGTAAAAAATATTATTATTTCTAGAATAATGTGTTACTAACCAATCAATTAATCTAAGAGATAATTTATGATCTCCACTAATTATATCTTTAAAAGTATTTTTAAATTTTAAATTTTTTTGATAAAAATCATTAATAGAACATAATAATAGTTCTTGACAATTTTGTTTATCAGCCATAAATTTAAAATATTTATTAAATTATTTTAAATTCAATTCTTTAAGTATTGTGTGTAAAATATAAATTTAATAATAAATATTTGAAAAAAAAATTATTAGATTTATTCTGAAGCGGGAGCTGCACCGATATCTAATAAGCCATTCATTCTGCTATCCGGTTCTATAGTACTTATACCCCATGGACTTACAGGGATTTGAGGATTTGGTGGTTCATGACGTAATTGTAAATTAGCATTACGCAATGATTGTCCTACAGTATTAATACCGATATGATATCCAGCAGTTAAAAAATTTTGATCTGTAATATCACCCGCTCCAGATGGATTTACTGTAGCCCATTTTGAATTAGCACCTTGGGGTAATAAATCATCCGATGTTAATCTATCTTTAGGGAAACAATTTGTAGTTGCTTCCGTTGCTAAAGTTCCTTGAGTAATACCACCTAATTCTTCTTCATCTTCATCATCTACAAGTTGTTGTTGAGGTTTTTCATCTTCATCATCAACAAGAGCATCATATGAATTACCACTAGGATCTGAAGCTAAAACATTATCTTCATAAAATTCTGATTCTGAACCTATTTGATTTTTAACCGAAAATTTTGGGTCATTTTGAGCGACTGTTGCAACAGAATTTATATTTTTCATTTCTTGCTGCTCTCTAGCAATATTAGAAACCGGATCTCCTAAAAAGGTTTCAACATTATCCATTTGACATTTGGAATTATATGTAATTAATAATAAAAGTATTAATAATAAGAACAAGGCTATTGAAAATGATATAACAATAGTATTATTATTAGAAGCCATCCCTCAATATTTTCTTTCTATCTATTATCATTAATAGATAAAATATTCTTAATATTATTTTTTAAAATAGAAATTTTATTATCCCAAATTTTATCAGTATTTTTAATATTTTTAATTTCCTGAATTAAATCTAAATTAATATTTATAAAATTATTTATTTTTATTTTATTTTTTTCATAAGTATCTACTAATTCATTTAGATTTGTAATAGTATCATTTAAAGTATTTTCCCATTCATTTTCTATTTCTTCTTTATTTATTATAAAGTCACTTATTATTACATCATCTTGATTATTAATATTAATTTTTTTAATAAACCATTTATTTTGTATTTTTTCCTTAAAAATATATAAACCTATATTTGATATTGTAATATTAATAATTTTATTTTTATTATTTTTTAATATATTCAGTAAATTAGAATCAATTTCCATAATATTATTATTATAATTAATAGTACTTTTATTAGATAATATTGCTTCAATAGTATTAGTTTGTGAACAAAAAGAATAATTAAATAATTCGGTTATTTCATCATTATTTAAATCATTTTTAAACCAATCTTTATTTTTTTTTTTTAAAGTAGTTAATGAATACTCATCTATATTTTTCAATATATTTAAATTATCTTTATCAATATATAAATTTAATTTTAAAGCATTTGAATTACTAGAAATTCTATTTAAATTATTTATTTTAATATCATTTAAATTAATATCTACTGGTATTTTTGGTTCCGAAATATATGCTTTTTTTTTAAAATAAGGTTTTCTAAATTTATATTTTATGCTATCGTTCATTTTATAATTAATTTATTCTGATAATAAATAAGATATAGCTTAAATTAAATATGACGCAAGAAGATTATACAAAAAAATCAGATTTTATAACTATTATTATAGAATATATTAAGGATGAAATTTCAAAACAAAGTATAAAAAGCGAAATCATTAAACCATTATTAGTACATTTATTATATTATATAATTCCTTTTGTAATATTATTTGTATTATTAAATTTTATAACAACGATATTTGCCGTATTTTTAGCATTTCATTTTAAAAGAGGTAATTTAATTTCATAATTCATATTATAAGTATTAATATTATTATTAATAATAGAATAACTATTCAATAATTTATAATCTATTTTATCATAATTTTTTACAATATACCACCCTCTTGTATAAGTTTCATTTAAAGTTTCAAATGGTTCTTTTTCAATGATATAAATATTATTATTAAATAGTAATGTTATTTTATCAGACATATTTATAATTTATTTATTATAAATAATTAAATCATTTTTTATATATTTTCCGATTATTTAAAAAAAATTCATACATTAATACTCGTAAGAGTGTAATAATAATGCATATATTTATAAATTCAAAATTTAATGATGAAATAAATTTTAAAATTATTAAAGATAATATAATTATTCATAATAAAAAAAAAATATATTGAAACCATTACCACGTTGCGAATATAATGAAAAAACATATATCATGTTTGGATTTAATAAATAAACGTTTATTAAATAATAATAATATTATTATCTGTAATAAAGAAAATAAAGAAAATGAAAATAAATTAATCGCTGTATCTAATTAGTTAAATATTTAATTATAATAGTGCGACTATATATGATTTTTTTTTAGATTACATTTTAATAAATGAGTGAATTAGAAATAAAAAATTTAAATGAACTTTTAAATTTTGACGATTCTAAAAAAACACATATTATTCATAAATTATTAGAAACACATTCTAATTTATTTATAGATAATATTAATAATATAGAGGTTACAAAAGATGTTTATAAAGATACAGATATTGAAAAATGGGCTTATGAATTACCAGAATTAAAAGGAAGTAAAGAATTATTACTTAAAATTATTAATAATCCAATAAATAATATAGATAATTTAATAAAAAGACAGAAAGCATATATTAATAACTATGATACAGTTTCTTTTAAAGTATTAAAAGAATATGAAAATGATATTTTATGGACTTATAAATTAAATGATGAAATAATGAAAGATAATGCAATAAATATTTTATTTCCAACCGCTTTTATTTATTCATATATGAATATAATTGAACCATTACTTGATACATATCATTTTTATAAAATTGGTTTTATTCCATTATCAGCATTGATATATCCTTTATCAAGTTTATTAGCACCATTTTTATATGTAAATAAATATATGCAATTTAATCTAACATTTACATCTTATTTAAAATTGATAAAGGGTTTTATTGTAATGTTTTTTAAATCAACTGGTAATTTTAAATTAAATATAATGAAATTTATATTTTTTTGTATTTATATTTTTCTTTATTTATATAATATATATCAAACATTTGAATTTTCATATATATTATATAAAACAAAAAATACTTTGCATGAAAAAATGAATGGACTTATTAATTTTATTAATGAAACAAATAATATTATTAATGATTTTAATTTAGAAAAAACGCAGGAAGAATTATTATTACCATTTATTAAAAATTATTATAAACCTAGTGATATTACTTTAACTAATACAATGACTAATATATATAAATTATGGAAAAATAATGATATTAAAAATAATATTAGTAAATTATTGATTACAATATATACATATGATATAATTAATTCTATTTCTATTATAAAACATATTAATAATTATACTTTTGCAAATTATAATAATTCAGAATCAACTAAAATATGGGATATGAAAAATCCTATTTTAGATTTAAAACAAATATCAAATCCACTTAATTTAAATAAAAATATTATTATTACTGGTCCTAATGCTGCTGGAAAAACTACTTATGTTAAATCTATATTATGTAATGTTTTATTATCTCAAACATTAGGAATAATATATGGTTCTAGATCTAATATGCAAATATATGATTGTATATATTCATTTATGAGAATATCTGATGAATTAGGTTCAAAATCTTATTTTGAAGCAGAAGCAGAATTATGTTCTAAAATGATAAATAAGGCAGATGAACTTTTAAATTTAAATAAAAAAGGGTTATTTTTAATGGATGAACCAATGCATTCAACTCCTCCTACAGAAGGTATGGCAACTGCATTTGCTGTTGCAGAAAATATAGGTTTAAAACGAAATATAAATATAATTATAACCACACATTTTTTTAAATTAACATCCTTATCAAAAATGTATCCTCAATATTTTATTAATTTATCAGTTGATGCTATTCAAAAACATGACAATTCTTTTATTTTTCCATATAAAATAAAAAACGGTAGTTCATGTCAATGTATTGCTATAGAATTATTATCTAATAAAAAATTTCCGGAATCAGTAATAAATAGTGCGAAAAATATGAAAAAAATAATATGCAATAATATTTTAGATAAAACTTATGTTTAATTTAAATAATTTTAAAATAAATAATATATATTATTATTTGTTTGGTTTTTTAGGAATTATTAGTATATTAATACTTTTATATTTTTGGAGAAGAATTTCAAATTTATTAAATTCAAATGATAGTCTTGAAAAAAAAAATTCATTACTTAAAAAAGAGTTGAAAAATTTACGGGATAATAATAATAATACAACTGATAGTTCAATACCCACAGAAATGAATGAAATTTTTGGTAATGATTCTGATGTTGATATTGTCATGCACAATAATATGAATAAAAATAATACAGAATATCACGATAATAACGAAGACAAAGAAATTACACCAGAAGAAATGATGCATCATCAAATGATGCAACAACAAATGATGCAACAAGAAATGATACAACAACAGATGATGCAACAACAAATGATGCAACAAAAAATAATGGAAGAAAAGATTAATTCTGAAAATGATAATAATGATAATAATGATAATAATGATGATATTGAAGATATTGTAGATAAAATAATACAACCTAATAATGAAGAATTACCTAATTTGACTGAAACTTTTGATATTAATAATTCTGTTAATTTATCGGTAAAAAAAGAAAATGAAGATAATGTTTCAATTGTTTCAGGTCAAACAAATTCAACAACATATACAAAATCTAAACTTAATAAATTAACAGTTGATAAACTAAAAGAAATTTGTATAAATAATGGTGGTTCAGATGAAGGTACAAAACAAGTACTTATAGATAGAATATTAAATGAACAATTTAAATAAAAAAAAAATTCTATTTATGATATAGATAGTATATAAAAAAATGGATGGTACTTCGTCTTATTCAACAGTACCCTTAAGAATGTCAGATGGTCGTGTAATGACTGATTATCGCCCAAAATGCATTGTTAATTCAGATTTAATAGAAACAGTTGGAGCAAATGATTTAGTAAAAAGTAGCTATGAAACTAGAACATATTTACAAAAAAATGCTGAAACTATAATGAAAAGTGATTTTGAAAAAACTAAGTTAAATTTAATTCCTGGAGTAGAATCTAAACAACCAGTTGGCAATAATAATACTATGTTACCAGAAAAATATTTAGTTACTTGTAATGCTACATCATGTTCAAGAAAATTATTTAATGAAAATGGTTTAGGTGATGGTAGAACAGTTGACTATGCTGAATATAATTCATAATAATTATATATATGAAAATATTTTTGATTTTTTTTTTAAATAATTTATATAGAGATAAGATATATATATTATGAAATATAATAATGAATATGTTTCTGGAAATATTGAAATAGTTAATGATAAAGTTACAATTAGTGGTACATTACTTAAAAATGTTAAAGCACATATTATATCTGCTAATCCACCTGATAAATTAATTAATTATAGTGGAAATTCTTTACCTTTTCCAAGTACTGAAATTGCATTTGAAAATACTATAAATAAACATGATATTGTAAATAATTCCTATAATACTACTTTTACATATCCAAATAGTTATTATTGTATTTTAAATTCAAAAGAAAAAATACCACCCGCTATTTATTTTGTAATAAATCCTGAAAATACAGATTCTATATCTATTAGAATTGATTTACCAGATAAATGTAATTTAAAAACATTAATAAATAGAAATAATAACGGTCATCATCCTGAATTTTATGATTCTAAATATTATGTTTTACCCACTGCTACCGCTGAAAAAACAATGTATGCTTATGCTGATTATAAAAAAATTGCAAATAAGGGTTAAAATTTTATTAAATGTGGAAAGATATTAATAATTATATTCATATGCATTATAATACTAAAGTAGGTTTTTTATTTTGTCCTATAAATGTTTATAAAAAATCTTTAAATACTTAAATATAAAAATTGATTTTTTTTTATTATATACATTTTATCTTATGTCTAAAAATTTAATAATTGTCGAAAGTTATACAAAAACTAAAACTATTACTAAATATTTAAAAGACTCTCCTAATAAATATATTGTAACTTTTTCTCAAGGACATTTTTGTGATTTACCTAAAGATAATATTGGTATTGATATTAATTCATGGAATGGAACTTATATTATTACTAAAAAATCTATTTTAAATAATATTCGTAATCTTGTTAAAGATGTTGATAATATATATATTGCCGCTGATCCCGATACAGAGGGCGAAGCTATCGCATATCATATTAAAAATCATATAAAAGATTTAATTAAAAATAAAACTTGCTATCGTATTAAATTTAATGAAATTACTAAAAATGCTATAATAAATGCTATTCAAAATCCATTAGATATTGATATGAATTTGGTTAAAGCACAAGAAACTAGAAGATTTTTAGATAGAATTGTTGGATTTAAATTATCTCCAATTTTATGGAATAAATTTAATGATAAATTTTTAAGTGTCGGTAGAGTTCAAAGTGTTGCATTGTTATTATGTATCGAACAATTAAATAATATTAATAATCATCAAGCTGAAAAACATTGGATTTTATCTGGTAAATTTAAATATAATAATATTAATCTCAATACTATTTCTTCTAAAATTAATGATGAAAATGCTATTAATTCTATATTAGATAATCTTGATAATATTAATAATAAATTTGATATCAATTCTTTTATTAACGAATCTTATGAATCTCCTTCTTCTCCATATACAACTACTACATTACAACAAGATGCATATAATAATTTAAGATATAGTTCTAAAAAAACAATGGAATACGCACAAAAATTATATGAAAATGGTTTAATTACTTATATGCGGACTGACTCTGTAAATTTTTCAAATGATTTTAAATATAAATTAAAAACTTATATTACTAATAATTACGGAGAAAAATATTCTGTTATTAGAAATTTTAAAAATAAAATTGCTAATTCCCAAGAAGCACATGAAGCTATTAGAATAACTGATCCTAATAAATATGATATATCAAATTCTGATGATATAACAGATTATCATATTAAATTATATAAATTAATTTGGAAACGTACTATTGCATCACAAATGATAAAAGCTTTATACACAAATGTTAATACAGAAATTAAATGTACTAATAATCAACTCTGTAATAATTATATATTTAAATGCGAAAAATCTTTTCTTACTGATCCTGGTTTCTTAAAAATTTATAATAAGGAATCAGTAGATTATAAAGATTATTATAATAAATTAAATAAAAAATCTAATTTAATAATTGATTCATTCTTATGTACTGGTGAAATTAATGAACCTAAATCATTATATACTGAAGTATCTCTTATTAAAAAATTGGAAAAAGAAGGAATTGGAAGACCTTCTACATATTCTTCAATTATTGATAAATTATTTCAAAAAAAATATGTAAATAAAGGACCCAATCCATCTATTAATATTAATATTAATAATTTCTTAAAAAAACATAAAAAAAATATTAAAATTACTAATAAAGAAATTAAAACAGGTGGTAAAAATACTGATTTATTAGTACCTACAGACTTAGGTATTAAATCAATTCTTTATTTACAAGATATTATACCATTCTTATTAAATATTAATTTTACTTCAGAAATGGAAAAAGCACTTGATAAAATATCAAATGGTGAAATAACTAAAGAAAATATTTTACAACAATTTTATAATAAAATTTTACCTATTATTGATACTAATACAAATAATAATTCTTTTAATAATACTAAAAAAACTGGTATTATTAAAAGCAAATATGGTTACTGTTATTATCATGAAAAAGATAATAGATATGTTAATATTGAACCATATTTAACATGGAAAAAAAAAACAGTTGATGATTTAGAAACAAAAGAAATAGAATTTCTTTCATCACTTCCAAAACAAATAGAAAATAATAATTATTTACATATTGGCAAATATGGATTATATTTAAAAGATTCTAGTGGCAATAATATTAAATTAGATAAAAAAAAATGGAATGATTATATAAATTAAATAATTATTATTTTAAAACATTTTTTATTAAATTAATTTATGAATTTTAATTGTTCTATCCTATTTATTAAATTGTTTATTAATATTTCTTGTAATTCTATTTTATCTTCTAAAAAACTATTTTTTTATTTATTAAGATTAGTATATTATTAATATGAATACATCAAACATAGATAATACATATCAACCAATAATAACAAATTATAATTCAGTAAATGAAATACCATTAGAAGTAACATTAGAAGCTAATAAAAATTATATATATTACACTAGAGAAAAAAGAAATAAATTATTATATGAATCAGATCCTTATTTATTACTAGATTTTCCAGGTATGAATGAAGAAAAAATAAATGAATTAAAAATATATAGGCAAAAATTGAGAGATTATATGTCTGAATCAACTGTAATTAATTATAATGGTTTTAATATAGAAAATATAACTCCATTCCCAATTAAACCTTCATTTATAAATTAATTAAAACCATATTTCTGTAACTTGAACTTTGGCATTATTTGCATTATATATCCAACCTTTCCAACGACCTGCTGATGCACCCTCTGTTGTAAAATATGGTATATAATAACTTAAACCGTGATTATAGTTATATCCAAATGTACCATTATATGTTCCTGGAGACAAACCATATCCCCAAAATGTCCCATAACTATTGTTTATTGCTACATGTAATATACAGTTTCCTTTTAATGTTGGTATTTCCCAAGATGTAGGATTTCCTGTTGCATAAAATTGATATGATCTAATTAATGATTGTGTATAAGTATGACCTTGTTTAACTACATCCGAACATGATACTTTACCAGTAGTTCCATTTAAAAATATTCTAGCATCACCATCAGATGCTACATACATTCCCCAACCAGTACCTGAATCTGAATTAATAAAATCAACATTTGTATGTGAATATCCTATTCCATACATATTATTTAAACTACTTTCATCTGGTTTATAACTATCTCCAATTACATATATAGGATTTGTTTTTAGAGAATTTTCACCAACATTATTATAACTACCACATAAAGCACCATTATTATGTACTGTTCTTCCTATCCAACCATTTACTTCTAATTTTTCTACTGGATTAGATGTTCCAATACCAACATTACCATTTGAATTTAATTGCATTTTAGTACTATTTTCAATTCTAAAATTTAGATTTTTACCTGTTGCACAATTTAAATATGTATCACCATTATCACTTTGTAATAATGCATATTTATTTACACTACCACTAATTGATGAATGTATAAATCCACAATATGTTGCACCATGTCCTATATCACCAATAACTGCATTTTCTAATCTTACTTTATCATTTACATCTAATTTATAAGAAGGATTAGTTGTTCCAATTCCAACATTACCATTTGATAATATAGTAACTTTATTACTATCATTAATTTTAAATAACATTTTATCAATACTATTGATCTCTTTAATATTAATTATATTCATATTAATAAATATTAATAAATATTAATAAAAAAAGTACATTTTTTTATTTTTAATTTTTTTTTATAAAGTTTTTTAAAAATTTAAAATTTTTTAAGAAATGTACTTTTTTATAATTTACTAATTTCTATAAAATTTTCACTTTTTGTTGTATTTATTATTATTTCATCTTGTTTATATATTAAACTATATTCTTTTGCTAGATTTATTAAATTATCCATTATTTTAGGATCCGCTTTATGTATTAATGTTAATGTATGTGTTTTTTCTTTATCACCATACCAATAACCCGTTTTATTAGAAACACTAAATGAATTAAAACGAGTTGCAATATTATTTTTGACAAATTTTTTCCATTCATTATTAGTAACAATACTAGTTATATCATTATTTTTAATTTTTGTACCAAAATAACATATTGTTGTATACCAACACATTTTTATTTTGTTAATTATTTATAATATTTTTTATTATATCCATTTTGTAGTAAACAATCCTTATATAAATTTAATAATCTTTCATAATTTACAGTATTATTTTTATTTGTATTTATAACATGTTTTAATGTTTCAGATAATCTATTTATTTCTTCATTTTTTCTTTGCAATTCATTTTGTAATGTATTATTATAATTCTTTAACATATTTAAATTAAAATCATAATTTTTATTCTTTTTATAAGAATTAATATAACATATTAAATTATTTTTATAAATTTCTAATAATTCTTTTTTATTAAATAATTTAATATGTTTATTATTTTCATTTCTACAATATGGACAATTATATTTAATAAATATTTCTTCATCTGCTATCATTACTGATTTTCTTGATTCCAATTTATTACAACAATTTAAACATATTGATTTTTTACATATATGACAATGTAAATTATCACTATAATAATTATTATTACATATTAAACATTCTTTTGTTTCAGACATCATTAATTAATTACAATATAATTTTAAAAAATGATATATTATTATAATTAATATTTTAATGGATAAAGAATTTTTATTAATTGCATTTAATTTTAATATTATCTATGATAATTATAATAGATATCAAAAATATTCATCAAAATCTAATTTTGTTATGAGTTTTTATGAAATTTATCATTATAATATTAATAAAATCCAGAATTTAATATTTAAATTTAAAAATAAAACAAGTAATAAACAAAGAAATAAATATGGAGCAAAAATTAGTAATATAGAACATCATTTAAATTATAATAAAAAAATAATCTATATTGAAAATTTTTTAAACAATATTTGACATTTTATTTAAAAATATATATCTTTCTTTAGAAGACATTTTAAGTAAATATTTTGATATTATATTTTTGAATTTTGTTTTATATGGTTCTCTCCAACTTACTCTACCATTTATTTCTTCAATATTAAAATCATAATATTTGTTTTCATCATTATAATATTTTAATAAATGCCATAATATTATATGTAAATTATAAAATAATAGTAAATTTTTTTTTACCAAAATATAACTTCTTATATCATTTAATAATTTTTTATCTTGAGGATAATATATATATTTACATATTTCTAAATATATATCCTTATTTAAATTATCCCATATAGTACTCATTTATAATTCATATTATTAATTATATTTATATAATCATATAATTATAATTTTTTAAAATACAAAATAAGAAATAATTTCTGCTATAGATACCTATTTTACTTATATATTTTCGTATCCAATATTCATGATTTGAATTTTTATTTATTAAATTTCTAAATAATTCATCTTTTTCTTTATTATCTTTTTTTGTTTCAAATACTAATATTAAATCCCATAAAATATCATTATTATAAATTTTTTTAATATATTCCATTGTATAATAATAACTTTTTATATCATTTAATATTTTTTCATCTATTTTATAATATATTTGTGATAAAATTTTTTCTTTTAATAGACAATCTGGTAAATTATCCCAAATACATATCGTATTTGACATTTATAAAAATAAATATCATTATTTAATCAATTTTTATATTTTTTATCCAAAAATATAATTTTTATTTATTATTTACTTATTTTCTTATTTTCTATATGTTTTTTTCATATTATGATTTAATTTATGTAATTCTTCTGCAATTTTTGATAATAAATCAGCAATTGTATTTCCTTCATTATCAATAAATACTCCCTGAAACATTGCTCCCAATGCTTCATTTGTAACACCTATACTATCAAACATGTCATTTTCATCATCTTCGTCTTCATCATCTTCGTCTTCATCATCTTCATCTTCATCATCTTCGTCTTCATCATCTTCATCATCATCGTCATTATCATCTTCTTCATTATCAGAACTTCCTGATACTTCAATATCTTCGTCATCATCATCATCGTCATCGTCACTTTCTTCTATATTTACAACTTCTTCTGAATCTTTTTTTTTTGTTTTTTTACTTTTTGTTTTTTTACTTTTTGTTTTTTGTATTTTCTGTATATTAGATAAAATATTTTTAATACTATTTTCTTGATTATTTACTACTTCATCATCGGAACAAATACTATTGGTGTCATTTTCACTATTTTTTAGAACAGATTTATCAGTCATTATATAATTTTTTATATGTTAATTCTTTATATATTTTTAATTATTATTAATAATATAGAGAGGATAATTAAAATATGAATAAAAAATTAATATGGATAATAGCTTTTCTATTAGGATTATTTATAATAATTAGTATATATATATTGCATAATTTTTTAAATAAAGAACATTTTGAAGATAATATTACAAGTGATGTAACCGACAATCAATATTTAGAAGATGATGATACAACTAATGATTATACTACAATAAATAATATAGGTAATGAAAATGAAGCAAATATTGATATGATTTACAATAACGATAAAGATGAAAATAATTCTGAAAATATAACAGTTAATGAAAATAATAATTCTGAAAATATAACAGTTGATGAAAATAATAATTTATCTAATGATTCTGAAAATATAACAGTTGATGAAAATAATAATTCAGAAAATATAACAGTTGATGAAAATAATAATTCAGAAAATATAACATTTGAGGAAAATAATAATTTATCTAATAATTCAGATAATATTCCCAAAAATATTGTAAGTGCTATGCAAACTATAATAGCAACTTCTAAAAATGAAGATTTAGTAGAATCAGTTTTACCAAATACTAATAATAATAATAAATCAAGTGATTTAAATAATGATGATGAAAAAATAGTACATTCTAAATGTTATTCTAATTTTAGATCAACTGAAAAATTTAATCATGAAAAAGATTTATTTGAAATTCCATATATTAAATCTGCATTAATGCATATTAATACTTATAATAATAAATTTCCAAAAATTTACAAAGAAAAAAATATATGGTATGATGAAGTTAATAATAAAATAGATTTACCAGGTATGGATGAAGAAAATAATAGAAAATGGTTTAATACAAGTACACCCATTACAAGTGATAAAATAATTAAATATGAAGATACAATTTCATCTGTAAATTTAAATAATATACAATTAACCGGACCAATTGCTATAAAATTTTCAAAAAATAATGAAAACATTTTAGAACCATTTAGTATATTTTTTATAAGTAAAATTAAAAATTTAGGAAAAGAAATAAATGTAAATACATATAATAATTTATTTGAATTACCTTTAGGAACAATTGTTGATGAATCAGGTTTAAATGATGATAGTGATCCCAATACAAAATACAAAGGTGGTATAATATCATTAATGATAAAAGAAGATTCTCAAATAAATAAAAATACATGTGATTTAACAATTCGAATAAGAATAGGAGATAAAGCATTTGATTGGAAAGGAATAGATAGTCAATTAATATATAATAGAAATACATTATTAGGATTAATATATGATGGTAATAATATAAAAATAATATTAGATAATTTAGTAAAGGTTTTTAATTATAAAGGTAAACATGATGTTAATAGAAAATTAACATATGGTTCTACACCATTGATAATTAATAGAAAAAAAAATAAAGATAGTAATATTGACATGGAATTGTTTTCTTTTGTATATTATAATAAAATATTTAATGACAGAGATATTGATTTATATATAAAATATAATAATTATCATATTAATAAATTACATACTTTAAAAGAAAATAATAAATATATAAAAACAGAATTAGATAAATGCAATGTTGAAAATAGTAATAAAATAGATCATTTACAGAATAAATTAATCAACAAAGATAAAGAATTAGAAAAATTGAAAAAAGAATATAATAATATATTAATTAAAATGAATTAAGGATAATATAATTATTATTAATATAATAATAATGACTTTAAATGCAGCAATTTTAATTCTAACACAAAATACTATTGAAAGAAAAGTATATTTAAAAACTACATTATATTTTTTGTTTAAAAATTTTAATAATAAATATAGATATCCTATTATTATTTTACACGAAGGTGATTATAATGATAGAGATAAAAGAGAAATCATTACTGGAATAAGAGGTGAATGTAAAGAATTAATTAAATTTAAAGAAATTGATAAAAAAGATTTTGAAATACCGGATCATATCAATATAGAGAAATTGAATAAAAGTGTAAATATGCAAATAGTACCATATTGGAGAAATAAAAAATATAGATCAATGTGTTATTTTTGGATAAAGCATTTTCCAAAATATTGTGAAAATTATGATTATATAATGAGATTGGATGATGATAGTATAATAGAAGAACCAATTACAACAGATCTATTCAAATTATTGAAAGAAAATAATAATGTTTATATGTCTAATATAATACATATTGACTGTGGAATATGTAATTTTGAAATGAAAGAATTATTTAAAAAAATTTTACCAAATACAAATAATGAAAAATTAGATAAACTTTTTGTTAAAGCAAATATTACAAATAAACAACCAATATATAACAAATTGAAAGAATTATATAATATAGTTAATGATAAAGATTATGATAATGATACTTTTACAATAAATATGCCAATGATGTATTATAATAATTTTTTTATAACTGATATTAATTTCTGGAAAAAAAAAGAGGTTTTAGAAATAATTGATGAAATTGATAAAACAGGTAATATTTTTTATTATAGATATGGTGATGCTCCTTTACAAACTATTATTGTTTCTTTACTTGCATCTGATAAAATAACTAGAACTGTTTTTAAATATTCTAAAAGATTACAAAGGGAATGTTTTATTGATTTAAATAATAATATTCATTCATATATGCCGGATGATTATAATCATAACTCTTGTATTATTAAATAAAAAATGATATAAATTTTTATTAATTATATTATAATTTATTTAAGTATAACTAATATAATGAAATATATAGGCGCACATATTACTAAAGATATTTCTATTTTAAAAACTATTCAAAATATTCATAATAATAATGGTAATTCTATACAAATATTTGTTTCTTCGCCTATGAATAGTTCGTTCCCAAATAAAGAAAAAATTAATGAAGAAAGTAAAAAAGTTATTGAATTTTGCGATACTAATAATTTTAAATTAGTTGTTCATGCATCATATGTTATAAATTTAGCTAATTCACATATTAATAAAAGAGTAATTGATATAAAAGATAGATGGTGGATTAAATTACTTATAGCAGAATTAGATGCGTGTGAATTATTAAATGGTATAGGAGTTGTAGTTCATGTAGGTAAATATACTAAATTAACACCCGAAAAAGGATTAGAAAATATGTATCAGTCTATTAAATATATTATTTCATATTTAATAAATAATAACTATAAATCAAAATTAATTATTGAAAATCCAGCAGGAGTAGGTACTGAACTTCTTAAAACACCATTAGATTTTTGTAAATTTTATAATAAATTTACAAATAAAGAAAAAAAAAATTTAGGCATCTGTATTGATACCGCACATATTTGGTCTTCTGGTTTTGATATAATGGAATATTATAAAAATTTTTCAGAACTAAATAATGTAATAGTAATTCATTTAAATAATAGTAAAGTTACGAAAGGTGCTTTATTAGATAGACACGAATATTTATTTGATGGTAAAATAAATATTAATGATTTAAAAAACTTTGTTTCTAAAATGAAAGAAAGTATAATTATTCTTGAAAAACCTACAAATAAATATATTACAGAATTTGAATGGATAAAAAATATTAATTAATCTATAAATGTTTAAATAATATTTTAATAAATTCATTTCAAATAATAAACTTGCGAATGGTCTCTTTAAAAGTTATTTTAAATGGATAATAAAATTATTTAATCTCGTTATAAATAATTTATTTATATTTATATATATTTTTTATTTACTTAGTATAAAAAAAAAATGATATTTTATTTAAAATAATAAAATTATATTATTAATAATAATGAAAAAATTCTTTGATTCACAATATTTATATTTTTATATAATATTTATATTTAATTTATTTAATATTGTAAAATGTAATAAATATCCTCTTAAAAATTCAACATTAAAAAAATCTAACTCTGAAAATGATGTTAATATCTTTTCAAATAAATCATTAAAAAATAAATTGTATAGAACTGATAAATCATATATTTATCATTTAGTTAAAGATAATAACTATCATATTTGTGATAATATATCATATAAAAAAATCGATAATTTCTATAAAGATCATCCCGTACCCATTCATTGTAATTCAATTAGTTCACCTCCAACATCTTCGCCCCCAGTTGAAAAAAAAAATATTAATTATTATAATGAATATTATCATGATTTTTAATTTAATTCAAAATTTAATTTTTTAATATTTTCATTATTAATATTCTTATTAAGTTTTTTAAATTGTTTAATTAATTTTTTGAAAAATATATCTCTATATGTATTATTTTTTTTATTTTTATTTATTAATAATTTCGCATTAATATAATTATTTATTTCTTTTTTATTTAACTCACTTTTTTTAATTTTGTATTTCCTTAATATTTTATTAAGAACATTATATTTTTTATTAAATTTATATTCGGGACAAGTTAATTGTTTATTTGGAAAATCTGCTAAATTATCTTTTATATTATCTATAAATATTAATCTATTATTAAATACCTCATATCTAAATTTTTTATAATTTAATAATGGATATTTTTTTTTTAATTTTTTAAATATTACATTTAATACATTCGTCAACGATTTAGACATATCATAATGCGAATAATCTCTTGTAAAATATGGTTTATTAAATTTCATTTTTGCAGCTTTTTCTATATTATATACTAATCCATTATAAGTCCAAGTATATGATGAATTTGTATAAACATATATTTCACATGTTTTATATATTTTTTTAATAAATTTAATAAATTCACTAAAATATGGTCTTAATAAACCTTGTTTTAATTCTTTTACAAAATCTATATATTTTTTACATTTTTTTAAAACATCTTTTTTATTACAATTATTTTTAATTAATTGCATTAATTCATACTCGTATATTGGATATTCAACATTACCAATTATACAATTATCTATATCAAATATAAATATATATGGTAATTTATTTTTTCCCATCCTATTTTATTATTGATTTTTTATTTAGTAAAGTAATATAATATTTTATTCTTTTATAAATAATTGACTCCATAATATTATTTTTTTTATCTATCCTATTTTTATTTAAATATTAATTATATATTAATTATAACCTTATATGAATACTCATAATAATATTATTGCAAATCAATATGATTTAATTGCAAATTCTTTTGATAATTCAAGAGTTAGAATTTGGAATACTGTTAAAGAATTTCTAAATAATTATAATACTAATGATACATTATTAGATTGTGGATGTGGTAATGGTAAAAATATGATTTATGCTAATAATATTGGGTATAATTCAGAAGGTTTTGATATTTCAAATAAATTATTAAATATTTGTATCGCTAAAAATTTAAATGTTTATTATAATGATGTGTTAAATTTTAAATCTAATAAAAAATATAATAAAATTATTGCTATTGCTACTTTACATCATTTAGAAACAATTGAAGAACAAAAATTAGCTATTTTAAATTTACTAAATTCATTATCTGATAATGGTACTCTTCTAATTTCTTTTTGGTCTAAAGAAAAAAATTTTAATAATGAAAATTATATTAAAAATAAAATAGATTATCGTGATTTTAATTGTGGTCCAAATTATGTCAAATGGAAATTATCACCTAATAATATTATAAATAGATTTTATTATATACATGATTATAATTCTATTAATAATTTAGCAGAATCATTAGGTTATAATTATATTATTACTTGGGAATTACAAAATTGGTTTATTTTATTTTATAAATAAATTTTCATCATTAAAATTTTTTATTATATAGATATTTAGAAAAATATGTCAAAAAAAAATTATAATTTATTTATATATTTTTTAATAATTTTAATTATTTTATTTATTTTATTTTCAGTATATCTTTATTATTCAAATTTAAATTTAAAAAAAAAAATAAATATTGAAAAAAATAATAAAATTTCTATTAATAAATTTTATCTAGAAAAAAAAAAATATAATAATAATATTAAATCAGAGTTAAATAAAATTAATAATAAAAATAATTTAAAAATAGATGAAATTAATGAAATTAAATTAAAATACACTAATTTAGAACATAAATTTAATAAAATTAATAATGAATTAAATATTCATAAAAATCATAATTCTGATAAAATTTGTATGTCTCTCAAACAATTAAATCAAATTAAAAATAATAATAATAATAATAATAATTATAAAACTACTCGTTCTGATACTATTGTTAGAGATTATAGAGTATTAAATGATGAATTATTTCCACCTATTAATCGTTCTGATACTAATAATCATACTGAATTAACTAACAATATTATTAATAGAAGTATGTATATTAAAACTAATAATGTAAATGATACATTTCGTCTCGTCGGTTATGTAACAAATAATTCAGAAGAAAAAGATACTGGTAATAATAATTGGAAATTATTTGCTAGACAAAAAGATAGACATTCTTCTGAATTTTATATGACTCCTACAAACAATAATAATGATGTTAAAATATCTATTACCGATGATATAATACTTGGTAATAAATTAAGAGATATGTATGCTATACCAAATATCATTAGTTTTAATTCACCAATGTTAAATACAAGTCCATATCAAGTTGTAGAAATACCAAGAAATGATTTTATATATAATCCATAAAAAAATAATTTTTGTATTATAAATTAGTTTATTTTTCACTTTAGTTTTTATTGCTTTTGCTTTTTTTTTAACTTCATCTTTAAATGTGCATGCATTTTATCAAAAAGTTCTTTTGTTTTTGGTGTTATTTTTTTGTTTTTATATTATTAGATTATACTTTTATTTAATTTGTTAAATTATATATTCTAATTAATATATCTTTTAAAGTTATAGTTTTTTCATAACCACTTGATTCATAATGTCTATTTGAATTTCCTCTATCATAATGTCTATTCGGTTTCATACCTATATAATCCCAAAAAGAAACACCTCTCGCATTCGAACTAGCATCTGTATCTATTACTAAAATATCAGTATCATTCAATGTGATTCCATTCTCAAAAACATACACATTATTACCATTGCGATCAGTACGATAATGTCTTCTAGTTATAACATTATAAAATAATTCTAAAAGTTTTTTAGATAATCCAAGACCTTGATAATCATCATCTATACTTACAGATAAATCATATGGTCTAGAAATTTTTAAAGAAAAATGTCCTAATTCTTTATTAGTTTGATCATCTATCATTAATGCTGAAATTTCACGATGTGTTATATTTTCTTTAAATGTTAGCCCCCCTCCCTTTTTTTTATTATTTTTAGGTCGCTGTGAAGCAGTTCTAGTTTTTTTTTTTGAAGATTGTTTAGCAACCTGTTTTTTATTATGTTTTAATAACATTAATTTTTTTCTTTTTTTTTTATAATTATTAAGCGATATCATGCATATTTTCTTACCATTTTTAGTATTAATCTTATTTTTACAATATAATTTATTTGAACTTTCTTTTTTATAAATTTTTACATTTTTGTCAATAATAAAACGTAAACATATATATTTATATTTGGTCATATTGATTATCTATTATATGTTACACATAAAAATTCCTGTCAACAACATTATTACTTTTGATATTTTTAATGCATTTTTATTTAACATTCTATTAGATATTATTGCATGTGTTGTCATACCAATTAAAGGTAATTGTAATAATATAAATGGTATGAAAAAACCATATGGTATTATTGTTCCAGATAATAAAAATATAAGTGCGATTATATTAGCATTTTTTTTACCATATATTACAGGAATAGTATTAATATTACTATTTTTATCATGATTTACATCTAATATATCTAATATTAATTCTTGCCACATTATTACATTAAATAAATATATAACAGTGGGTATAACATATATTATTGAATCGCTTAATATTAACCCACCAACTAATACAGATTGTGATATTGTTATGGCGACAGCAATATTTTTAATTAAAGGTAATGGTTTTAAAATAGGCGTATATATATATGCTAATAATAAAGAATTAGATAATATACATCTAACTAAATTATTATCAATATAACTTATTATATAAAAAGTAAATATACTTAAGATTGTTGTTGCATATAATACCTCCTCTGTTTTTAATTTTCTACTTACTAATATTCTTTCTTTTTTATTATCGTCTGTACCTTTTTTATAATCAAAATAATCATTGATCAACATACTTATACTAGCAATTAAAACACTTAATATTCCAATTAATAAAACTTTGGGATTAATAAATATAGATATATTTTTATTTACTAAATAACTTCCTGTTAATGGTAATCCAAATTCATATGGTATACCTTCAGGACGTGTCATTTTAAAATAATATTTAAATTTATTAACATGTAGAGGTTTATTATTAATATTTTTATTATTTTCTAGTTTCATAGAAATCATAGTTTCAATAAAACCATGTGTTAAATTAACAAAAATTAATAATATAAATAATTTACGCATATTATATAATAAAATATACAATATTTTTAAATATAAAAAATGATAATTTTTATTAAATTATTATTGAAAATTAAATTTAAGTATGGATAATATTAATAATTTTGATTACAATAAATATATTGATATTTTATTAGAAAATTTTGCAAAAAAAAAATTCGATTATTCATATTTAAAATTAAATAATACTTATATAAATGATAAATATATAAATACTAAGAATTTTAGAAAAAAAGTAAAATGGTGTGATAATATTCAGAAAATATATTATTATTAATATAATAAAAAAGAAAAAGGATCAATAATTAATTGGTTAAAAACTAGAGGAGTTAATAAAAATTATATATAAAGTGATTTATTAAATAGTAATAAAATGCAAACTAGAAACATGAGAAATACATATTGAAAGAACAAGAAATTTCAATCGTAATTTAGCATTACTTATTTAATAATATAAGGCAATTTAAAATATTTATAATTTTTTTTTTTATAATTAAAAACAAAAATATCTTTATCTTTATTTTTATTAAATAACCATTCTAAAGTAGTAGTAACTTCTTTAATTTCTTTATTTGATTTATATTCTAAAGTATCTAGTAACATATCACCAAATATTCCTGCTGTTTTAATATATGTATAATTGTTAAAATTATCAATAAACATATATGTTTTAGATAAATCAGGTTTAGTTCTAAGAAAATGTTTATAATTATCAACTTTGTATATAATATTTTTACTTAATATATTATCAGTGTATTTACAATTATGTATTTTAATTTTATTATTATTTAAATATAAAATGTAAGTAATAATAACATTTATAACATCTTTAGTCATAATAGTATAATCTGAATTCAATTTATGATCGTACATACATAGTAAACTAGATATAAAGGTTTTTTTATTTTCAACAATACATAAATGATTTGATTTAGAACAAATTAACTTATTATTTTTAATATTGTTATTAATATTATAATATATTTGATCTAATAATTTATTATAGGATATAAAACCATCGTATTCACCAATTATATTTAATGTATCAATATCATTATTATTATTAATTTTAAAAATCGTATTATCATATATGTATTTTGGCGAAGAACCATATGTAATTTTAGCTTTTAATTTATTATTATTATTTAAACAATGATAACCACCAGATGAATGGCCGAAAAGAATAGTATTATTTAAATCAGTAACAGGGAAATTATAATTATTGCATATAGTAATATTAATATTAAAGTCTTTTTTTAAACCCTCATTAATAATAGATTTACTAAATTCAATATAATTTTTACTAGGAATAGAAAAACCTTTCCATATTAAAAAATTAATATTGTTATTTTTATTTACATTACTTTTTAAATTAATATTATTATTTATATTAATAGTATTAATGTAACCATTAATTGAGTAAATATATAATAAAAATAATAATAATTTATTTGATAACATTATATTATTATATTATAATAAATTTTTATATATTATTTACGTAATAAAGCGATTTGAATTTCAACTTCAATGTTATGTAAATTGATAGCTTCTTTTAAACATTTTATTTTAAATTATTTAAAAAATAAATTAATTTAGTATTAAAATGCACAAACAAATAATTCCTACGGGATCAATATTATCATATATACTATCAATTAAAAATAATAAGGATATTAAAAATCCGCTTCCAAACTAAATTTACGCAATTCAGTATGATCTTGTTTACCACCCACATTAGCTTTACTATATTGTGAAACACGACTTTCAAAAAAATTAGTTTTTGATTCAATAGAAATTCTTTCCATAAATGGAAATGGATTAGCAGAGTTCCATATTTTATTATAATTTAATTGTGTTAAAAGTCTATCAGCAACAAATTCTATATATAAACTCATTAATTCAGCATTCATACCTAGCATAGAACATGGTATACTTTCATTAATGAATTTTTTTTCAACGTTAACTGCTTCTTTAACTATTTCATGTACTTTTTCTTCTTCTAATCTATTTTCTATTTTGGAATAAAGTAAAACTGCAAATTCAACATGCATTGCTTCATCTCTGCTAATTAATTCATTAGAAAATGATAATCCTTGCATTAATCCACGCTCTTTTAACCAAAAAATACTACAAAAAGCACCACTAAAAAATACTCCTTCAACTAAAGCAAATGCTATTAATCTTTGTGAAAATGAAGCATCTTTATCATCAATCCATTTAAAACACCAATCGGCTTTATCTTTGATACAAGGCATATGATTAATAGCATCTAATGCTTCTGATTTTTCTTTAGGATCTTTAAAATATGTATCGATAAGTAAAGAATATGTTTCTGAATGAATATTCTCAATTGCCATTTGAAATGCATAAAAAAATTTTGCTTCTAAAACTTCTACATCATTAATAAATCTTTCACCTAAATTTATATTAACGATTGTATCACTTGAACTAAAAAAGGCTAAAATATTTTTAATGAAAAATTTTTCATTATCATTTAGTGTATTAAAATCATCAACATCTTTACTTAAATCTAATTCTTCGGGAGTCCAAAATGCACTCACCGCTTTTTTATACATATCCCACATATCATTATGCTTTATGGGAAAAATAGTTAATCGATTAGAAGGTTCTAATAATATCTCTTTTTTATCATTCATTGTGTGTTATATTATATATTTATATTTTTATATAATTTAAAAATAATTAAATATTTTTATGCTGAACATAATTCACAACTATCACCATTTTCGTTAGCACATCTCATTTTTCTTTTTGCAAATTCTGGATCAATTGTAAATTGTTGCGTTTTTGCTTTAGGTCGTGTTCTAAGATAATATGACCCGGTTTTTAAGCCCTTTGAATGTCCATAAAAATGCATTGATGATAATTTTTGAAAGTCTGGATCTTCCATAAATATATTTAAACTTTGTGTTTGACAAATATATTTACCTCTATCTGCTGACATATCAATAATTACTCTTTGTTTAATCTCCCATGATGTTTTATATAAGTTTTTAAATTTATCATCAATTTCCGGAATATTTTGAATACTACCTTCATGTAATATAATAGTATCTTTCATTTCTTTATTCCATAATCCCATTTGAATTAATTGTTTAATTAAATATTTATTAATTACAATAAATTCTCCACTTAATGTTTTTCTTTGAAATATATTATTTGTAAATGGTTCAAAACTTTCATTAAATCCCATAATTTGTGATGTTGATGCTGTAGGCATAGGTGATAATAGTAAACTATTACGAATACCATATTCTTTAATATCATTTCTTAATTTATCCCAATCATATCTATCGCTTGGTTTTTCATTCCATAAATCAAATTGAAATAAACCTTGTGATATTGGACTACCTTCAAATGATGAATATGCACCTTTATATTTTGTTTTTATAATATTATTTTCAAATTCATTTACATATTTATTAATATCAATATCACTATTATTATTTAAGATATCATTAATTATTTCTCCTCTTTTTTTTGATAATTCCATTGATGATTCAACCGCCCCATGATATATTGTTTCAAATATTTGCTTATTTAATTCTGCTGCATCTTTACTTTCAAATGGATATTCTAACATCATAAATACATCTGCTAATCCTTGAACGCCTATACCAATAGGTCTATGTCTTAAATTAGATACTCTGGCTTTTTCAACGGGATAAAAATTAATATCAATAACTTTATTCAAATTTTTTGCAATTACTTTTACAACACTATGTAATTTTTCAAAATCAAATTTTTTATCATCAACATTAACATATGTTGGTAAACAAATAGACGCTAAATTACATACACCGGTTTCTTCTGGTGATGAATGAATTAATACTTCAGCGCATAAATTACTTGATTTAATAGTTCCAATATTTTTTTGATTACTTTTCGTATTAGCAGCATCTTTATAAAGTATATATGGAACTCCTTGTTCTATTTGTGCTTCTAAAATTTTAAACCATAAATCTTGTGCATTTATTTGTTTTGTATATTTTCCTTCTTCTTCATATTTTTCATATAGTTTTTCAAATTCTTCACCATATACATCACTTAATCCACGACATTTATCAGGACACATTAAAGACCATTTTTTATTTTCTTTAACTCGTTTCATAAATAAATCCGATACCCATAATGCTAAAAATAAATCACGACATCTTTCTTCTTCGCTTCCATGATTTTTCTTTAATTCTAAAAATGCTTCTATATCATTATGCCATGTTTCTAAATATACTGCTATACTTCCTAGGCGTTTTCCAGCCTGATCTACATATCTTGCCGTGTTATTAAATACACGTAACATTGGTATTATACCATTAGATGTCCCATTTGTTCCTCTAATATGACTACCTTTACACCGAACCTGGTGTATATGAATTCCAATGCCACCAGCATATTTAGAAATTAATGCCATTTCTTTTAATGAATCATAAATACCACTAATACTATCATCATTAACACTACATAAAAAACAACTACTCATTTGTGGTCTTTTTGTTCCCGAATTAAATAATGTCGGTGTCGCATGTGTAAAATATTTTTTACTCATTAAATCATATGTTTCTAATACTTCTTTAATATCTTCTCCATGTATACCAATTGATACACGCATCCATAAATGTTGCGGTCTTTCAATTATTTTTTTATTAATTTTAATTAAATATGCTCTCTCTAAAGTTTTAAATCCAAAATAATCAAATAAAAAATCTCTTTGATAATCAATATAATTATTTAATTTCTCCTTATTTTTATTCACAATTTCATATAATTCTTTTGATACTAATGGTGAATCATTCCCATGAATATCTTTATTATTATATAATATTTGAATTGTTTCCGAAAAAGATGGAGATGTATTTTTATGATGATTTGATATTATTATTCTAGATGCTAATGTACTATAATCAGGGTTATCAATTGACATACTACTTGATAAATAAGCAGCTAATTCATCTAATTCACATGTATTTACCCCATCATATATACGAGTACATACTTTCTGTGCTAATTCATAAACATTAATATGTAAATCATCAGATAAATTTTTTAATCTGTTTAATACTTTATCAAAACTAACATCTTCTTTTTGTAAGTTTCTTTTAACAACATGCATATTTATTTTATATATTATCTTATTATTATATAATTTATTTGTTTATATAATTATTTTTTTATTTTATTAATTATATTTTTTTTTATTATCAACATCATATATAATTTATTTAAAAATTAACATATAATATATATTAAATGATATCATTACCAAATGATATATTTGATTATATATTAAGTTTAAGAATTGATAAAATAGAAAATGAAATTAATAATTTACTAAATAAAATTAATAATATAAAAATAATATTAAATCCTTTAATAATTAATAAAAATATAGATTGTTCTTATCTTATTAAATATGATTACATTAATTATTCTTTAAATAATTATTTATTTGATATAGCTTTTAAAGGTAAGGTTTTTATAATTTATCCAGGATATATATATGATAATAATAGTGATTTTATTAGCGATTTATTAATTAATCCTACTTATTTTAGATTATTATTTGAAGCTAACAAAAATTATTATAAATTTAAACATTATTATAATAATAATATTTTAGATTTAAAATCACTTATTATTTTTGATGAATCAAAATTAAAAATGTATGGTATTAAACCAAATAATAATATTACATACATTCAATTAAATATTTTTATTTAAAATTAAATAATTTGTAAATAAACTCCATTTTGAATATATTAATTTTATCTTTTTTAGACAATAATTATGATATATAATATCTTTATTTGATATATTTCCTAATGTTTTAAAATTATCTTCGATTTCTTTTATTTTTATTTCATTTATTTTTAAATTTTTAAAATATTGTTTTAATATATTATAGTCATTATTATAATATGTGTTTCTAACCAAATTTAAATAATTATCATCTACTATATTATTTATATCCATTAATAATAATACTAATTATTTATATATTATTTTTCATTTTTTAATATTATTAATAATTAATGTACGATAAAGTATTTGAAAATAGTGATTTATTTAATATTATTATTAACTTATGTATAAATAATATAGAATTGCAGTTAAATAATATTGAATTAAAACTTACATATTGCACTAAGTTAATAAATAATAATAAAAGAATAATTTTTAATACAAAAAGATTAAATAATTCATATCGTCTTTATAATAATTTTCCTTTATATACTAATTATAAATTATTTTAAAAAAAAAATGATATATTAATTAATTAAAGTTATAATTAATTATGAAAGAGTTAAATAATGATATGAAAGAATTATTAAAAAAAATTAATATTTGTTGTATTAAAATAAATGAAAATAAAAATTTAAATTGCAAATTTAAAAAATTAGATTTTCTTAAAAAAGAAAATTTTTATGAAAATTTTATAAATACTGAATTTATTGAATAATACATTTATCATTATTTAGATATTTTATCATATATGTATCTTCTAAATTATATCCTAGTTTTTTATAATAATTTCTAACACCTGTACCACTAATTATTGCCATTTTATAATAATTATTTTTTTTTGCAATTAATTCTGCTTGTTCTACTAATTTTCTTCCAAATCCCTTATGTTGCATTGATTCATTTATATTATTTCCTACATTATTTAAATTTGAATATACATGTAATTCTCTAATTAATGCTGCATCTTTTAAAACAGGTAATACATTTGGATTTGCTGAATTAATTCGCAATCTAATAAAACCAATTAAATATTTTTCTGTTTCATATGAAATAAAATATTCTTTTCCATCTGAAGCATCATATTCAATAAAATTTAATTTTATATCATCTATATTTATAATATTACCACCCACTTCTCTACATCTAATACACATACATCTCCAATTATTTTTTTTCATATCATTTTGTAATAATTGTCTCATATTTACATATTTTTTATCATATCCACCACTTATATATGAACCTGGTATATCACGAATAATTCTATTTAATCGTTTCCATTTTTGAACTTTTTGTTTAAAATTTTTAATTAATTCATACAATTTAATATCATCATATGGTACATATGTTCCTTCTTCATACCATTTTTTAATTTTAGTCCAAGGAACAATTGCTGTTGGATATATTTTATATTGATCTGCTTGTAATCGTGGATCATATAATGAACTATTTAACATTTCTACATCTTTTTCATATGATGAACCAGGTAAATTAGGCATTAAATGTATATCAACTTTATAACAATTTTCTTTCAATAATTTAATTGCATTATATACACATTCAATATTATGTCCTCTATTTATTTTTTTTAATACATCATTATGTGTATGTTGTACTCCTAATTGTATTCTGGTACAATTATATCTTCTAAATTTTTTAATTTCATCTAATGTTATTGTGTCGGGTCGTGTTTCTAATGTTAAACCAATTATATGAATTATACTTTCGTTTTGATTAAGTTCTATTTCTTCTTCTAAAGTTAACATATCTCGCTTATAAATATTATTAAATATATTTGCAGCATAATATAATTCTGTAATAAATCTCTCTTGATATTGTGATGGATATTCAGACCATGTTCCACCTAATACAATTATTTCTAATTTATCCAATGCATGACCCATTTCTCTTAATGTAGATAATCTCGCATTCATTTGTTTTATAGCATCAAAATCATTTGCATTTGCTCTTAATACTGCAGGTTCTTCGAATAAATAACTTCTTGGTTGATCTACCCAATTATTTCCTTCATGTGCTTTTTCATTAGGACAATAAGCACAATCATGTTTACATGAAAATTTAGCAATTTTTGTATTACCATCGTCATCAATATATTCTGGATGTGCGGATGTTAAAACTGTAATAACTAATACACCAGAATCAGATTTTTGTTTTTTTTTTTTAATTAAATTTTTGAGTTTGATATTATTTAATTCTAAAAAATTATATATTTTAATTAAATCACAATTAGACACTGTTACTTTATATTTTCTTTGTAATTTTTTTTGAAAATTAATAATATCTCTTTTTGTTTCAAAAAATTCATGATTATCTTTAAACTCAATTATTAAATTATTCCATATTTCTTCTGAATAATTAATTTTTTTATGTTCTTTACGTATATCTTCGATATCAGTTTCTTGATAAATATTGCACATAATTAATTAAAAATATATTAATTAATATATCATTTTTTAAAATTTATTATATAAAATTATTATATCATCCTAATTAAAAATTAAACAAAAAAAATAAAAAAATGATAATTTATATTTAATATTATATTTAAATGTTTTCGAATATTGACACTATTTCAATTATATATATAATTATGTGTGTTTTAATTTTACTAATTATATTAATGATATGTATGCATAAGATAAATAGATCAAATAATGAAAGAATTATTTTAGAAACAGAAAGATTAAATAGAGAACATAGTTTTAATAGAGAAGAACTATACATACAATTACATAATGATATAATTAATAGAGAATTTAATTATCATAATTTAAATAAAAAAGTAAAAGATGATATTAAAAATTTAGTTAAAATTAAAAAAGATAATCTCAATATTACATTAAATGAAGCTCATTTACAATTATTAAATAATGATACTAATTATATTAACCAATTAGTTAATTCTAGTGAAATTAATGAATTATATAATAATAATATTGTATAATTTTAGAATGAATCTAATTTATAATATATTATATATATTTTTTGTTTTAAACGGTTTGTTTTGGAGTTTAGCAACACACACACAACATTGTTATTTTGCCAAAATATTTAATATAAAAAAATGTCCTGGAACACATATTCAACATATACTTTTTGGTATAATAAGTTTAATAATTGGTATAATTATTAAACAAAGTATTATTTAAAAAATGATAATATATTATTATAATAATTTATAATAAATGAATATATTAGATATTAATAATGATATTTTTGAATATATAAAAAAATTTATTAATTTAGAATATTATAATACATTATCTATAATTTCTAAAAAATTTAATTATTTCTACAACATAAATAGTTTAATTAAAAATAATTCGTTATATAATTTATATTATTCTGATTCTTATTGTAATTCATTTTTTATAAAATATATAAATTATTCTATTTTAAAAAATAATAAATATCAAAAAAATAATAATAAAATTACTGATAATATTATAAATCATATTAATAATTACAGAAATTATATATCAGAAATTGCTAAAAATAATAATTTATTTTTAATATATGATATTATAGAAAGTCAATATCATTGTGTTAATAAAAAATATAAAAATATTATAAATTTTATTGTAAAAATCAAGTCATATAATTTAAATTTAAATATAGATGAATTTTATAGTATATGTGATTTTATTATTAAATATTTAAATAATAAATATAATGCTTATTTTTATCAATATTATTTCAAAACAGAAATATTATGTAAATTATTATTGTCTATTATATTATTTAATATAACTTCAAATATAAAAAAATATTCAACTGATATATCAGAAACATGTATTTATAATTTAATAAAAACACAAATTGATAAATTAAATGAATTTAAAGAAACTTTTAATTATTATAATAAAAATTATCCAAAATATTTTAATAATTTTATGAATAATTATTTAAATAATTTAATAGAAATTAATAATAATATTTTATTATAATAATTTTTTATTTTAAAAATGATTTTTAAAATAAATACTTATATTAGATAAATAATGAATAACAACTTAAAATTAATTCAAAAATATAATAAAGAAATGTCAGAAATGTTAAATATAGCATCAAAATTAGTAGAATGTAACAAAAAAAATTGCAAAAAAAAAATGGATGAATTAGAAAATTATAAAAAAAAAATTTTACAAGAAATTTCTGTTTTAATTGAAAAAGAAAAAACAACTATATCATATAAAGATTTTCAATCAAATTTACAAAAATTAACAGATGATTATATAAATAAAAAAGTAGTTATTTTATTTTTGGATAATATAAAAAAAAATGTTAAAAATGATACAAAAACAACTAAAAATTATACTAAAGAATTTAAAATATATCAAAAAAAAGTAAAAAAAAATTTAAAAATGTATATAAAAACACAAGAAAAAAAATATTATATAAATGAAACTAATAAATTATTAAATAAAATGATAGACAGTAAAGAAAATATTAATTTATTAAAATGTAGTTATGAAAAATGTTTAGAATTGCAAAAAAAAGATTTAATCATGGTTAAAAATTTTACAGAGAAACTATGTATAGAAAAAAAGAAAAAATCATGTAAAATATATAAAATGATAGATAATTTAGATTTAACTAAAATTACTTATAAAGACACTAATAAAATTATAAAATTAATAAAAAAAGGTTTATTTTAATTCATTTTGATATTTTTTTCTTTCGGAATAAATTTTTACTTTTTTTAAAGATGTTGATATCGCACTATCATACATCTTATATATAAAATTTTCAGTATGTAGCAAACAAGTATAATTTAAATTCCAAATTAATTCAGTTTTGTTATTATTATTAATAAATTTAATTTCTCCTTTATTACTATTAAAACTAGGTGCAACATATTCCTTATATAAAATTTTACTTGGATATGATGTATTTGTAATTACTTGATTTACAGTATTAAAAAAATTTAGTGAACGCATTGAATTAGTTCCATAAATATCACCAATTGTAATTATTTTTGAATTAATCATTGAATTAAAATGAAAATCGTCATACCAAACAATATTTAACCAATCATAGTATGTATCTTTCGGATTAGTATCTATATCAATTTTCCATTGTTTTGTTACATATCTTGGTTTTAAAATATCTAGTTTATTTAAATTCATACTAATATAATTAAATGATGTTACATAATTAATTATTAAACAAAATAATAAAAAATTATATTTTCTTAGCATATTCATAATTTATAATATCATTATTTTTTTATATAATTTCAATATTATCATAATTATCTTCTAACATTAGTTCATTATAATTATTAGAACATATTATACATAATATATCATTATTATCATAAAAATATGGTGCTGTAAATATATTATTACAAATTATACACTGTTTATTATTAATTGACATACTTTTAAAACTATCAATAATATTATTATCCATAATCTGAATATATTATATATTATAATATATAATATCATTTTTTAAAATTTATAAGAAAGATTTAAATAAATATGGTGTTTTATTAATAATTGCATTATTATTAATAAATTCTGATAAAGCATAATATGTAATTGCTAACATTGCTAATCTACCATTATTTAATTCTTTTAATTCTAAATCTCTTTTTGTAATAGGATCTTTATCAATATAAAGTTTTAAAGGATCAAATCCCAAATCCCCAGGCATTCTATCACTTTTATAATTATTATTTAAAGCAACCAATTCAATTGTTGTTGTAAATACAATAATACTCATAAAAAATACTGGATTAATTTTTTCCAGACCACCATTAAGAATAGAAGGAACTTTGTTATTATTAGATAATAAATTTGCAGATTGTGTAAGTTTGGATAAATTCGAATGAAAAAGTTCTGATAAAGGCCAACCTACACTTGCCAACATTGCTAAACGCCCATGTTTAATTTCTGCTTCTCTATATTTTTTTAATGTTTTAATATCTGTAGCACAATTTAATGGATCAAAACCTTTATTGCCTACCAAAATAGATGCTTTCCCATCTGATAAAATTGAATCTTTATTTAGTAAACCAAATTTAATTGCATTTCTTACATATAAATTACCACCATTTTCTTCACCAAATTTATCAATATTTGATAATCTTTCAAATTCCGCATAATCAATTTCATTATCTTTATTTAAATCACCATTTTTTAAAATTTCATTTTTACCATAATAATTATTTAATTCATTTGCATCAAGATATCCTGATTTATCAAGATCAACTTTATTAAAATCTCTGCTATTAATTTTATCTTGCATATTCAATTGACATAGACTATTTTTTTTAATTTTATTATAAATAGGTAATGTATTTGAATGTGTAAAACAATATGTACTATAAAACAATGTAGAAATAAATAAAAATATGCGCATATTTAATTATATTAATATACAAATTCTTTATATAAATTAAATAATAATTATTATATATAAAATATATATGAAATTAAAAACAAAATCAACAAAAAACAAAACAAATCAACAAAAAAACAAAATAAAATAAAGAGAAAACGAAATCAACAAAAAATAAAACTAATAAAAAAAACACAAAACAAAAAATATCTTCAATAAAAAATTAAGAAAAACATAATTAATTTTTATATTGATCTGCTTTAATTGGTTTTTTACAAATAATATCACCACAATGATCTCTATTTTGATAAACAGAATTTATATTTGTAAGTTTTGTATCGCATTTTTTTAAATTCCATCTACCTAATTTTGGCAATGATGTGATTTTAGCATGATAATTAATTATATATTGAATTATTTTTTTCATTATATTAAATATATTATATAATATTAATCATTTTTTTATTTATATTAAATAGAATTTAGAATATTATGCAATATAGTGAAGAAAAAAGAATATTTTTAATTATATTATTATGGATTGGTACATGGGGTGTGATAAATATATTAATGTATAGAGTAAAAAATTTTTATTTGAAAATTGCTATATATTTTAGTATTATACTTTTTTCATACACTTATTTAAAGAAACTAAAAATATAAATTTAAAAAATATAAATCTAAAAAATAAAAAAATGATAATAATTTATTAATAATGATATTATCAATTATGCTATCAACCACTGATAAAATGAGAATTCGCGAATTTGCAAATACAAAATTCAATACATTAAAAATTAATAAAAAAGAAATTGAAAATAATTATGAAAAAATTAAAATTAAAAATAATAATAATTATAATAATTATAATTATAATAAACTAGATAATAATTTTGAAAATAAAAATAAATATTTTAAATCTTTAAAACCTACTAAAAAAGGTGGTGGTAGAATTATTCAACCGGGTGGCGGTTTTAGAGGCAATTAAATATTATATAGTTTGATAAAAAAATTTATTTTTTTACTTTCATTTTTCTAGAATCCCATCCCCAATGCAACAAAGTTTGTCTTAATCTAGGATATATATTTGCATTATTATTACCTACTTCATTTATTTTTCTTTGTAATTGATTTCTAAATCTACCTTTAGGTCCAGCAGATTTTTTCCAACGATTTATTTGTCTTATATCATCATCTGTTCTTCTACCATTATAAAAATTACAATACCATTCAATCCAACCATATGGATCGTATTTTTCTTTTATCCAATTTTTAGACATCCAAAATTCATAACTAGTTCCAACCTCAACTTTATAATAATTAATATTTTTATCATAATTTTTTTGTGTTAGCATATTTAATGGTATTTTATTTAAAAATTTAAATTTTCTATGATGGTTTTTATATATTTTTTTTGTTTTCGGCGACTTAATTATTCGAAAATATGTACCACCCATTATTCCTAATTTAAACATACCTTTTGGTGTAATATTAGGTGTAAATTCAGGATAATCATAAAAATACATTCTAATATTAAAATTTATTTAAATTTAGAATAATATAAAAAAAAGTACATTTCATTAAAAATTTAAAAATATTAAAAAGCTTTATAAAAATTTAAAAATAATTAAGAAATGTACTTTTTTTTCTTGAATTTATAAAAAAATGATTGTATATAATAATCTAGAGATTATATCATGATTTTTGATAATCTTCCTGAAGATCTTATTTTCAAATGTTATTCTTACATTTATTATTCTCAATCTGATATGTTATTAGAAGAAATTCAAAAAAAATATATTAATACACAGTTAAATAAATGTGATGAAAAAAAATTAAAAACAATTTTTTATGAATTACTTAAATCATGGCATATTGAATATGCAAATATTATGATTGATGAATATAAAATAGAATATGAAGGAATCAAATTATATATTGAATCATGCAATGAATTATATGAGGATCGTATTAAATTATGGATAAATGAAATATTAGAATTAATTAATATTAATAGTTCAGATAAAAATAAATTAAATAAAAAGTATATTTATGATTACATTTAAAACGCTGATTATTTTTATAAATTATTTTCTTTTATAAAATTACTTATATAAATACCATTACGAATATGAACGTTGTCATCACTTAAATCTTTTCTTAAATATCCATTTTGATTTATATAATTATTATAAATATCAAAGAATATATATTCTTTTTCAATACATTTTTTTCTTAATTTTTCGTTAAAATATAAAACATATAATTTTCGTTCTTCATCTGTTCCCAAATATGGATATGCAGGATTTTCCAAAGTATTATATTTTTGAATAGGTGGGACAACATTATAAACACATACATTTTTTAGTTTAATTTGTGAAATGGATACATTTAATTCAATTGCTTCAAAATAATTATCAACAATATTATTTATAATATCTTGATATCTTGTTGTTTCTGTTATGTGTTTATGGATATGACATCTACAATCTATTTCACCTAAACAAAAAATAATAGTGTCTCCATCTTTAATATTAAAGTTGCGAATATCGCATCTATTTAATTTTTCTTTCCCCAAACTATAACATAAAACTGGTCCTAAATGATGATTTATTATTCCAGTCCAACCATTATTGGAATGACTATCTCCAATTGTATGAATTGACATATATATATATTATTTTAATTTATAAATAATAATTGTCTATTAATAAACCCACTGTTTTAGTAAATAATTATAATTTTGATTGCTTTTATTTTTACTTATTTTTTTATATTTGTTATGAAATCCATTATCTAAAATATGTTTTGCAAATTCATTAATTGATTTCTTATCTAAATTACAATGAGTTCCATATGTAATACAGTGACAAGAATAATAATCACAATCACAAAAGAATTTTTTTTTTTGCATATCTTTAACCAATTCATTATGAATAGTATTATAAGAATTATTTAATACAATAGAAAGACTTCTTTTAGCATTATTATTAATGGCAACTGAAAGAGACATTATTATTTTAATATTTTTATACTTATATAAATTAAATCATTTTTTTTTTATATAATTTAATAAAAAAAATTTTAGTGTTTATTATCTAGTCTCATATAATTATCATAATAATGTTTATGGTAATAAGTATTATTATCTAAATTTTTATTTATTTTAAGTACAATATAAGAAACAATACTCATTTGAATTACACCAAATAAAATAACAGAGATACTACCAATTAAAAAACCCCATATAATCCATAAAAATTTTATTATTAATAATAATCCAAAAGTATTTATATCTAAATCATCAGTTTGATTAGTTAAATAAACTTTGTATGTTTGAGGAATATAAGCAATAATAGATAATAGTCCTGCTAAAGATGCAATAAATTCGGCCAAAATAGAATATTTTACTATCATATATATTAATTTAAAAGAAAAATAATTTATCTAGAACTTATTTACAACATTTATAAGATTTTCTATGCCATTTTGTAATACCATATAATTTTATAGCATTTAAATGTTTAGAAGTTCCATATCCTTGATTATTTAATAAATCATATTTTTCTAATTCCTTATTATTTTCAACTAATTTAATAATATTTTCAGTATGTTGTTCTTTTGCTAATATAGATGCGGCAGCTATACAAGTATATATTGAATCACCTTTATTAATACATTCATATGGTATAATTTCTGAATTTACACCAGGTGGAATATATGGTTTAAAATATGGTCCATCGATATAAATTTTATTAAAAGATTTTTTTTTATATGCAATATCTGCTGCTAAATTCATTGCTTTTAATGTAGCATTTAAAATATTAATATCATCTATTTCATCTACACCTATAGAAGCAATACCATAAGTTATTGCATTTTTTTTAATATAATCTGCTAAGAATTTTCTTTTTTTTTTACTAAGTTTTTTGGAATCTTTAATTTGATTATAAATATCATTTTCTTCAGTTGTTTCTGGTTTTTTTAAAACTACACATGCACTAACTACATCACCAATTAAACCACCTCTATTTGATTCATCAATACCTGCTTCAAAATTATCATTTGGTAAAATATAAGTAGTCATAATAATTATTTATATATAATTTAATTATATCATTTTTTAAAAATATTAAAAATATCACTAAATGTTTTTATAATTGTTAAAAATACGAAAATAGTGCCTAATAATAATACACCATTAAATAAATAATTTCGTTTAGCATTTGCAATTGCAAGACTTTGCGTAAAATATCCATAATACCACTCGGCTTTTAATGCATTTTTATGAATATTTATAATTATTCCCTTTTTATTATCTGCATTACCAAATAATGTTGTAAATATACTTATAAATGTAGCAATAATCCATATTATACCCATAAGTATATAATTAATAACATTAGAAAATTGTTTCCATGTAAGAATTATTAAATTATATGAAAGAAATAAATAAATAATCATTAATAATGATAATAGAAAAAAATTTATATATACAATAATATTTGAAGAAAAAGTATTATCTAATATATTGATATTAATTAAATTTGTAGTTTTATTAATATTACATTCGCTAATATCTTTAATAATATCTCCTTTATGATTTTTAAAATTAATATCACATTTATTTAATGATTTAAATCCTGGCATAGAACTATCTTCGACTTTTGCATTTTCATTTAATTGATAATCTTTTATCTTATTTAAATTAATATCATTTAAATCTTTTTGATTAAAATTATTAAATGAATTATTAGTATCAATAGATTTTAATACTTGTTCTTTATTATAATTTGGATATTGAAGTCTATTATATATTTTATCATTTCTATTATATTTTGTTATATTACTAATAATATAATCATTATAACTTTTGAAATGTTTATATTTTATATCATCCTTATTTTGAAAACCAAAACAAGATTTGCAACATGCTTGTAATAATAATAATAATTTATTAAATTCCCATGAATTTATATCTAAATTATTAATAATAGATAATTCTTTTTTCCAATTATAAAATTTATCACTTAGATTATCATATGTTAAAAAATCACTTAATTTTTTAGAAATATTATATGCCTTTATTAAAATAAATTTATTATTATATACTCTTTCTGGATTATAATTAAGTTCATTTCTATTATCAATTGGTGGTATTATATTTAAATGTGATATTGGTTCTGTTATAATATTCATTATAGATTTTTTTATATCATTATGAATGCTATTAAATATTAATTCTGAAGTATCTTTTTCATTTATTTGTGTTAAAATATCATTATTAATTTCATAATCATAATCTTTCTCAATACGTTTATTATATTTTTCTATAATATTATCAACTAAAGTAAATTCTGATTGATATAATTCAATTAAATCTTCTTTTGTTGATCCTAATAATATTATCATTGAATATGGCGTATGTGGAAAAGTATTTTTTAATCTACCATTATCTATTAAATCACGGTTTATACATTTTGTTATATTATTTTCATTATCTTTTTCATTTATTGGAATACTACCAAAGTTGCATGGTTTATAGCATATATTTTTTTGTTTTGATAATGATAATTGAGATGAATAATTATTACCATTATGATAATCGGGTATAGTAAACCAATCATACCATCTTTCATCACATATATCAGGATTATCTTTATTATATGATGATAATAACTTAATAATTATTTCATGATTATCAGGTTTTTTTAATTTTTTAATTCCATCAGTACTACCAGTTTCAATTGATGTTTTCCAGGGTCCCAAAGCTATTTTATCGTAAATTTCACATTGATTATTATTATTTTTAGTTAACCATATATTTTTATTTTTTAAAGCACAATTTGGTTCGCCTTTACTATTACATAATGAGTATTTATAATTTTTTTCCTTACCAATATCTTGCTTTTTATGTAAATCAATTTTGTTAATATCATCCTTACTAATTATACTAAAATCAAAAGAATTGTTTTTTTCATTATATAAATTATTATTTATTGCTAAATCAATACTGCATTTATTACCAATAGTTTTATCTTCTTCTTTTATACATATATCTTCATTTAATTTATTTTTTTCAATACTTGGATCTGTATATTTTATATTATTAACATAATTTGATTTTGTCATTACTCTATTAATATAATTTAATATAAATATATTAATATTTAAAACTAATTAACAGGATTTGGTTTTGATTTTGAAATACAATATAATCCGTCTGTTTCATATAAATTACTTAAAATTTTATTATCTAAATTTTTATATCTAGCATTACAATCTAAAACATATTTATCTCCTTCAATATTCCATGGAAATATTAAAGATGATGTATCATTTAATGAATAATCTTTATCGTCATTTTTATTTTTATATTTTTTGATACTTTCTGGTAATTTATTTGCATCTGTATCTGTACTATAATAATCTATATATGGCAATTTCCATTCTATATTTTTTGGTTTTATTAATGATATAGCAGTGTTTTTATGATTTTCATCATCGATTGATTTATATATTTTTTTTTTTATTTTATCATTTAATATACTATAATCTATAAAAGATATATTATCAACTCTTTGTATATCTGCTTCATTTTCTTTATTAATTGGACGATCAAATTTATTATTTTCAATAAATGAAATACCTGTTGTCCCTTTTAAAACAGATGAAGCAGTATCTAAACTATCATAAAATAATTTATTAACAACAGTAGCTCCTTTATAATCATTAACACTTTTTTTAAAAAAATTAAATGTATATTCTAATGGATTATCAAAACATTGTTTAAAATTAAATTTTACTTTGGAACCACAACTATTATAATTATTGGAACATTCAGTCTTATTATCATTATTTGGTTCTTTTGATTTTTTTTTACTATTATAACTAATTTCTGCTCCAAAAATTAAAAATACTAACAAAAATATAAATATAACAACTGCTATTACCCAACATATTAAAGCAACTGGATGTGATTTGCAAAATTCAATAAATAAAAATATTACTCTATGTATAATTTTACCAATTTTTTTTATAATACTCCATACTGCTATGGTACATCTTTCAATTAATCTTTGAAATATAGCAAGTTTTATTGGAAAATTTTTAGTATTTTGAACTTCTTCCTTTCCTATTTTTTTTTTCTTTAATGCAATATCAGCATCTATTTTTTCTTGATTAATTTGAACTAATGCATTTTGCGATGCTTCTGCATTAGAAGCAACATCAATTTTACTTTTAATTTTATTCAAATAAATACTATATTCTTTTGATTTTTTTTTCATAGAATGCGAATTTAATGGAAAAATTTGTAATTCTTTTGGATAACTTGGAGTATGTTGTTTTTTATCCGCTTCGTCATTATCACTTAATTCTTCTGGTAATTCTGAATTATTGCCAAAATTTTCACCTGTAACCATAACAGATGGTTTATCTATTCTTTCAGTTTCAGTAGATTTTTCTATTTCAGTTTCACTAGGTTTTTCTGTTTCAGTTTCACTAGGTTTTTCTGTTTCAGTAGTTTTTTCATTTTCAATTTCATTTGTTTTATCATCTTTTTTCTTCCCAGAACCAGTTACATTAATCTGAACACTAATATTATTACCATTTTTTTTTACTTCAGTTGTATTATTTTCATCAGTTTCATTATCACTTATATCACTTGTTTTATTAGTATCAAATACTTGATTACTCAATTCTCTACTTTTATTAATAGTATCTGCAGTTGTTTTTGCAATATTATCAACAGTATCTGTTAAAATATCACTACCTTGTTTTATAACTTTTTCCATAGTTTTATCATCAATACCTACTTTTTTTGCAATATTGGTACCCTGTTCTATAATGTTATCCATTGTTTTTATACCTATAGCGCCCATTGGTGTAGATGATATAGCCTTTTCGGCTACTTTACCGAATGGAGTATTTCTTAAATCTAAAGCAGAATTTGCCAATTCACTAATATCTAAATTTGATTTAGTACCACCTGATTGTTGTATAATATCTAACTCATTTTGAAATACATCTCTTATTTTTTGATCTTTAATTTTAGAAATTAATAATTTAGCTTTTTTAAACTTTTCGTTAATTTCATTTTCTTTACTAGATTTTTTTTTTATTATAGCATTATTAGCGCTTTCTTTAATTAAATTAAAATAAGATGATTTCTTTTTATAACTCATTACTATATGAAAATAAAAAATATTCGTTATTTTAAAAGCATATAATATATATTCTATTGATATATAATAAATGAAAAAAATTATTATTATTATAGCAACTATTTTTATATTATATTCATTATGTTATTTTATATTTCCAGAAGAAATATCTATATTTCAATTTAAAAAAGATAAGTTAAATATTGAAAATTTAATATTAAAACAACCTATCGTAATTGAAGATCAAATAGATAGTAAATTTATCAATGATGTATTTAAATATAATAAAATTAAGAAATTTGAATCAAAAAATATATGGGAAAGATTACCTTACAAATATACAATATTATATGCAAATAATGATACTAACATTTTTATATCAAATCCTAAAGAATTTAAAAATGTTACACCAACCAAAGATGATATTGTAATAGATATTAAATTAAAAAAAAATAAATGTTTAATATTGCCTTTTAAATGGTATTTTTCATTAAATAAAAAAGAAGATATATTAATATATGGAATACATGACTATATAACCTTATTTTTTAGTTTTCTTTTTAACTGATTTATTTGGCACATTATCACTATCATTAATATATTCTGTTTCAATATTATTTTTATGTTCTAACCATTTTTTATGTAATTCTTCTAATTCAGAAATCCATATATTTTGTATATTAGTTTTCTTAAGAGTATCTAATTTATTTTTCAATTCATTTACTTCTTTTTCTAAAATAATTTTTCTATCCATTGTTAATTGTGAAATTGGCATTTTAAGTAAATAATTATATCCCTTAATAATATTATTTGTTTCATCATCTATTTCATTATCTGAATCTTTATATATTTTATGATAATTTAATTCTGTTAATCTTTTTGCAATAGTTTCTAATTTAATATTCATAAGTTTAATATTACCTGAAATAACATCAAGAATAAATCTAATTTTTGAAGATAGTATATTATAATCCTTTTCTAAATTTTTAACTAAACAATTCTTTCTTTCAAAATATTTTTGTAAACGAATTTTAGACCAGTCTTTAATAATTGTTACTGTATTTTTATATTTTTTTATAGAACCTGCATCTGAATATAAATGCATATTATTAACACTTAAATTTTTGGTTGATACTAATTTAAAATTATTTTCAAATTTATCTGAATTACTATGAATAGTTCTCGAACCCGGTGTAAAATATAATATAAATTTAATATTTTTAGCTGTATAATGACTTTCAAATGATTTTAGATTATACAGATTATTTTGTATTATAGTTTCTAAATATTCTTTATAATTTTCTGTCCAAGTTCCGATTGGTAATTCTGTAATTTCAAGTGTTGTATCATTTAACCAATTATATATACCTTTACTTTCAAATTGATCCTTATCACTTTTTGTAATTGTCCCTTTAAAACCTAAATAATATGGTACAAATTCACTAATTTCAATATCATTAATAATATTATAAGCATCATTAAAATCTTCTAATTTATTAATTTTTATATTATTACTATTTAAATTATTACAAATTGAAATACAAGTGTTAATAATATCTAATGGATTATATTGTGGAATATTTGTCGAAAATCCTGTGCCAATACCAACTCCACCATTTACTAAAATCATTGGTATAACTGGAATATAATATTCTGGTTCAATTATATTACCATCTTCATGTAAATAATTTAAAATACATGAATCTTCTTCTCTAAATATAAACTTTGTTAATGGAGATAATAGTGTATATATATATCTAGGAGATGATGAATCATTACCACCTTGAATTCTAGAACCAAATTGACCATTTGGTGATAATATGTTGATATTATTAGTTCCAACATATATTTGCGCCATACCAATAATTGCAGATTGTAATGACGATTCACCATGATGATAAGCAGTAACTTCACTTACATTACCAGCAAGTTGTGCTACTTTAATTTCAGTATTATATAATTTTCTTTTAATACAAGCATACAAAATTTTACGTGTACTTTCTTTAAGACCATCGCACATATGATTAATAGATCTTTCTAAATCACGATTACTATAGTGTATGAATTCTTTATTTATAAATGATTCATAATTAACAATAGGTTTATTATAATCTAATATATTATTTTTATCATAATTTAATAACCAAGTTTTTCTATCATCTGCGCGTTTTTTATTAAATGCCAAATCTATTTTTTCATCTGATTCTTCATTATATTTATAAGTAATTTTTTTCATATTTCTAAAATAATCCTTAGCTTCTTCATCGGTTGAAGTACCAAGCCCTTTATAATATTTTATTTTCCAATTACCAGTTTTTCCATCGCTTTCTAACCAATTTTCATAATCTGTCATATTATAAAATGATATTGTTTCGGTTTTATTTGAAGCTTTAATAATTGGAGTTAACATTGATGTTAGAAAACCATCTATTTTATATAATGAATTCCATAATGTTTGAAATACATTAAATAATAATCCTTTGATATGACTACCATCATGATCTTGATCTGTCATAATCATAATACTACCGTATCTTAAATTTGAAACATCGTTATATTTTTTATTTTGTTCTAATCCTAAAATCTTTTTTAAAGCAGTTATTTCAGCATTATCACTTATTTTTTGTATGGATGCATCTTTTACATTTAAAATTTTACCTCTTAATGGAAACACACCATATTTATCTCTGCCAATAACACTCAAACCTGATATTGCCATTGTTTTTGCCGAATCTCCTTCTGTTAGGATTAAGGTACATTCAGAACTATTTTTTGTACCAGCCATATTAGCATCATCTAATTTAGGAATAATAATTTTAGAAGTTTTTTTACCATCTGTTTTAACTAATTTTTTTTGATCATGGAATTCAGTTAAACTCAATGCCTTATCTATAATTCCAGATTTATATAATTTATCTATAAATTTATCACTTAATTCACATTTTGAACCAAATTTACTTGTTTGTGTTGTTAATGTTTCTTTTGATTGTGAATCAAATGATGGATTAACTATAATACTTTTAACAAATATTATAATATTATCTTTGATATGCTGTGATTTTATTGTTTTCTTTTTTTTACTTTGTACCATATCAGATAATCTTTTAATAATATTTTGTATAATATAATCAACATGTCTACCTCCCCTAATTGTATTAATTCCATTTACAAATGAAATCTGTTCATGAATACCTGTTTTAGATAATCCAACAACAACTTCCCATCTTTCATTGCAAACTTCATAAACAAGTGGTGTTTCATTTTTATCTACAAATAATTCTGCATATTTTTCAAAATCTTTAATTAATAATTTCTCATTATTAAAGTAAATTGATACTTCTTTACTTGTTGTAGCACATGCATCTATTATACGTCTTCTAAATAAATTATATATATCATCAGTTAAACCACTTTTTAATCCAAATTTTTCATAATCAGGAAGAAATGAAATTTGTGTATATGGTTGTTTTGAAGATGCTCTTACAGATGGTTTAGATCTTTCAGTCATATTCTTCGAAAATTGTTGAGTATATATTCTTTTAGTATAATGATCTACAGTTTCAATATTAAATTCTTTTGAAAATATATTTGTTAATTTTGCACCAAAACCATTTTTACCACCCCAGGTTTTTTCTTCTGTTTTGTCATAATTTGTTGATGTTAGTAACTCTCCAAAAATCAATTCTGGAATCCAAACATTATTATAATCTTTATGTTTTTCAATATCAATACCATTTCCATCATTATATATAGTAATGTATCCTGTTGATTTATCAATGGTAATTTTAATATTTTTAACAAATTTAATATTTTCTTTGGTTTCTGTTTTTAAACGCATAGAATGATCTATTGCATTTACAACTACTTCGTCAAATATTTTGAGTAAACCAGGAATATAAGTTATATCTTTTTCAATCATTTTCTTTGAATCATCATCATATATATATGTTTTGATTCTTGTTAATTCAGTCGAACCAATATATGTATCAGGTAATGATTGAATATGTTCTAATAATTCATATTTTTTATATTTATCCTCTATTTTTTTACTCATAATAAATACGCTTTTATTATATATTATAAAATAATTATTATATCATTTTTTTTTCTTATAGAATGTAATTTTAATATTGAAATTATTATTTAAGTTAAATAATACATTATAAAATTGATTTGATATAATTGTACCTACATAATATGATAACGTACTTAAAATTATTGTTTTAAATAAAGCTATTAAACTATATTCAAATTCTTTAGTATTAATATCTATATTATCATGATTACAATATTTAATAAAAAATATAATAGAATCATATATTATAATTTTTAATATTATTAAATATATATTTCTAATTCCAAATATAATACCATAAATAAAAAATAATAATGAATTTGATGCATAATAAGTATATTTATTAATTTCATTTTTTTCATCTAAATATAAAAATTTATCAAAAAAATTATTATTATAAGTACATTTAACTATATATATTATAACTAATGTTATAAATGATATTAATAAATATATATATGCTAATATTGATTTAATAAACATACACTTAATTATCTAATATAATAAAAATAATTTTATTTTATTAATTCATATAATTCTGTTGCAATTGATGAAATTGTTTTATTTTCTACATCAATTATAAATAAATTTTTGGGTGATATAATTTTACTTAATTTTAATATATTACTTTCGTGTAATTCATGTAATCTTTTTATATATTTGATATCTATATTTTCTTCACTTGTTCTATTTCTTTTTTTTATTCTTGCTAAACATGATTCCGGATTAGATCTTAAATATATATATATATTATCCTTCCACATTAAATCTGTTTTTTTATGTAGATCTAATAGTATATTATATTCGGCTTCTGTAATTAATTTATTTTCTTTTGCTATTTCAATAAAAGTATATTTGATAAAAAATGGACTTCGTTCTACTAAAATATTATTTGTATTAATTGATTGAATCCAACATCTATCTAACCATATTCTAACTTGAAAATTAAAAATATTATTTTTTTCTATATACATATTGTTCAAATATGGTTGCCAATTATCAACTGGTTCTAAATCAACGGGTAATTTAAGAACTTTATGTAAATGATTTAATACACCTGTTTTTCCACAACCAATATTTCCATCAACTGTAATTATACCCATTTTATAATTAAATAAAAATAAAATTTATATCATTTTTTAAATTAATAATTTTTTCATTTTTGATTTTGATAATATATTTTTAATACTTTTTAATGTTAATAATTTTTTTTTTGATTTTGATTTTAATAATTCAACTATACTATATAAATTTAACTTAATGATATTTACTAATTCTTGTTTTGTTGATTTATCTATTTTCATTTTATGTCCTTTTAAGATCTTACCTACTAACATTAATAATGTTTTATTAAAACTACAATTATTATTTTCACATCCACCATTTTGCATTGATACTGGTAATGCTTCTCTTATTAAACCTTTATCCCATTGTATATTTTGTACGTTTGTTCCTTCTGGTGCATTATATAATTCTGAATCATCTCCTCCAAAATAAGAAATTGGAAAAACTGTTCCGCCTTTCATAGTTTTTTTTGTTTTTGTCATGCACATTTTATTAATATACATTTTTCCTATTTTTAATGTATTATTATTGATTTTATTAGTATTTAACACTAAAATTGCAATAATTGACATTAAAGTAGTTATATTATATACTACCATATTTATATTAAAAGCAAATTTATTTACAACTGCTTTATTATTATGAATTAAATTTCTCTTATTTAACAAAAACTTAGAATAATTATTCAATTTTTTTGTATTAATCATGTGTTCTTCTATAAAATAGAATGAAAATAAATTTAAAAATAATCTATTTATATATTTTAGATTAGATATGAATAATAATTTAGGATTAGGAAGAATTGATACAACTATAGATACTAAATTTAAAAACAAAAATAATTTTGTAAAAAATACAGAAAATGGTACAAATATTATATCTAGAACATATGCATTAAATGATTTAACCGGACTATATTTTTCAAATGATAATATTAACTTATTACATGATGAAATTAGAAAGTATATATATTTTAATACTAAAAACAATCAAATTATTGGTAAACAAAGTGATACTGAATTAAAAATTATAATGAAATCTATTTATTTATCTAATAGACCGAAATTAAGTGATTATAATAAAATTTTAGAACAGGTAAAATATCTTAATAGATTAGTTATATTAGAATGTACTAGAATTATAAAAACAAATTTATCACAACATTTACACTATGTTAAAGAATTAAATACAATGCCTCAATTTCAAGAATTGCCTAAAAATGTATCATCAAAAGGAACTAAAAATCTAGAAATGTATAAATAATTATATCTATTTATAATAATAGATATAAGATAAAATATGGGAAGACGACATATTGAAAAATTTCACAGTGATAAAGCTACTGGTGATTTTGATTATGACGATTTAAAAACATTTGATGAGAATATGGCTATTTATCGTTCTTTATTACCCGAATATGACAAAAAAACTTTTGATAACAAAAGACAATCAAAATATTGGTTAACTTTTACTGTATGTGTTTTATATGGAACAATAGCAATTATTATTTTATTATTAGGTTATTTTACTAATTGGGGTAATTCTTTGCTATTCAATGAATTATATATGTTTACTGTTACATTTATTATTGGAACAATATTTGTTATTATATATTTAACTTATAAAGTATATACTTTCGATTTCCCTACTCTTGAAAAAGAAATGGGATACGACAGTGCTTATTGTCCGGATTATTGGAATAGTTCTTTTACTTTTACTAATACTGAAAATGGTACAGATCATGATGAATTAGATGCTGATGGAAAAAGAAAAAATTATTTCGGCGATAAATACAACAAATCACAATTTAATATGAAATGTCATATTAAACCAAATTCTGGTGTTTATACTAGTACTGATTTATTTAATGAATTAAGAAGTGAAAGAAATTATAAAAAACCTACCGGTAATACATATCCCCATGATAGTAAATTAATTGTTGAATTAGAAGATAAAAGTGTTCCTGATTTTATTAATAATACTGGATTAAATACTGAAACTAATGAATATAATGAATTTAGAAAAGTCGCTGCAAAAATGTCTGGTTATAGTTATAATATTCATGGTGGTGGTAATGAAGAATTACTAAAAAATAATTCTTTTGCATTAAGAGATCCAAACGGTAATTATTATGACTCACCTAGAAAAATCCCGTTAAAATGTGATACAGTATATCCTTTATATTTAGCAAAAAAAGACTTCGATTATGCTAAAACTAATAAAATAAATAATTATAATAAATTTAGATGTGCTTATTCTAAAACTTGTGGTATTCCATGGACTGAAGCAGGATGTTATTAATTTATTTCATTATTGCTTTTATTGTTGCTTGTGGATTATAATTTTTCAATATAAAATCATTATATTTTAAATTATTTATCCAATTTATTTTTTCTTCTATAGTACTTTTTATTGATGGTGGTTCTGATAATATTTCTAATTCTACATTTGTATTATTTATTTCTCTTTTTAATTGTTCTTTAACAACATCAATATGTTCTTCATATATATGTGTATCAGCAATAGATATTGCAATCGTTTTAACATCTAAATGTAATACTCTGGCTATTATTTTTGTTAGTATTGCTGTACTTGCAATATTAAATGGTAGTCCTAAAAATAGATCGCTGCTTCTCATTGTCATCAAACACGATAAACCATCAGAATTTTTATAAAAATTATAAATCATATGACACGGTGGTAGTGCCATTTCAGATAATTGTAATGGATTCCAACCTGTTAAAATTGCTCGTCTACTATTATTTGGTTTTAATAATTCATCTATTACATATTTTATTTGATCTACACCTTTTTCGTCGCCACATTTGTAATATTTTTTTCCAAAATTTCTCCATTGCCAACCATAAATTGGTCCTAATTCATTAACTTCATAATTATTAAAACCATTTGCATCTAAAAATTCACGTGTTGAATTTCCATCCCATATATGTACTTTTTTATCTTGTAATTCTTTAGCATTTGTAGATCCTTTTAAAAACCATAATAATTCTTCTAATACACCTTTAAAATATACTTTTTTAGTAGTTAATAATGGAAAATTAATATTTATATTTTCAAACTTTATCATATTTCCAAAAGTACTATATGTATTTCCATTTCTATTTTTTATATTTTCACCATTTTTTAATGTATCTTCTAATAATTTTAAATATCCTAATTCATTTTCATAGTACATTTTTCTTTAATTATATTATTAATATTATATTAATAAATTTTTATATAAATAATATATAGAATGAAAGAAAAAAAACAAACTACAAACAAAGTAGGAAGCGGTGTATTATCAAATATGAAATCAGCGTTTAGTAATTTAGTCAGTAGAAAATCTTCATCAAATACCTCAAGTCAATCAACGACCCGGAAACCTCGTCCTTCCGTGAGAGCTCGTCCTACCTCGAGATTCAATCCTTCTTCCACGCGTCGTACTCGCGGTCCATTGAGTAGTAATACCTCGAATATACAAAAACTGGTTTCAAACACTAGTCAATATCAATCGCAAAAATTAACTCCAACAAGTTCGTTTTCATTTAGTTCTTCTCAACAATCTCCGTTATTATCAATAAAACCAACGTCATCACCTAAATTACCACCTTTACAGTCTGATTCTATATCTCATGCATCCGTTACCCCTCAACCCCCTACTCTTGATATTTATAGTGAAACAAATAATTTATTAATAATATTAATTACAAAAATGAGAGAATTAATGACTAGTCACTCAACTACTAATGATTCTGATTTAAAAAAATTATTAATTTTTTTTAAAAAATCAGATAGTAAAATAGAAGATGCTTTAATTGAAATTGATAATACTAAACAAAAAACATTAGAAATGTCTCTTTTAAAATTTAATTATATTATAGAAAAAAATTGCAGTGGTTGGAATGCACCCAAATGTGCTATTGCAGAACGATTACTTGTAGCTGATCTACAAAAAATTTATAATATATTAAAATTATTCAAAACTAATTTAAGTATAAGCGATAAAAAAATAAAAATACATGAATTTATTGATATATTTATAACTAACTTAAAAAATATAATTGATAGTAATATATATCCAGAATTACAACAATTTTCTGATAATGTAAACACAATTTATAAAAAACTATATACTAAAGGTGGAAAAAAAACTGTAAAAAGAAAAAAAACAGTAAAAAAGAAAAAAAATGCTAGAAAAAAAAATGCTAAAAAAAAAAATGCTAAAAAAAAATGCTAAAAAAAAATGCTAAAAAAAAGTCATATTATAATTCTAAATTTAAATTAGTCTCCTTAATCTATTATTAAATTCTTTTGTTCTTTCTTCTAATTCTTGTATAGAATCACTACTACTATAAGTAAATGCTGGTAATGATAATAATTTATAATTATATGGTATGTCGTCAGAAGTTTGACTCGCGCTCCAATAAGGATAAGTATTTACTTTTAATAAAGAACCATTTTCTATCCCTTTTTGAATTAATAAAACAGTTTCATCAGATGTATCTTCAAATAACATATCATCTCTTGAAATTATTGGCCCCTGATGTAAAATTTGATCCTTTCCTCCCCAATAATTACTTTTAAGTAATACATCAAAATCTATTGATCCAATAGTTATTTGTGATATAATGTCATACATATTAAAATGATTACTGCTGTATTGCGCTGGTTTATATTTTGATTTTAAGAATATTTTTTTTGTTGTATTTATATTTAGTTCTAATGTTGGTTGTTTTGTAAAAAATTTTATTTTTTTAAATACTTCTTTTTTTTGTTCTATTGTTAATATGTCTTTACCCATTGCTAAATTTATTGGTTCTACACCTTTATTGTTACAATCTAATATATAATTATATAATGGTATTGTATCGTAACAATGTGTTATTATTTTTCCATTAGATAATGTTGTTTTTATTTTTGATAAATATTTAATTTTATTTAAATGCAAATCTCCCAAAGTTTCCAGTGTTATTGGGTCATTACTATTTAGGTCACATCCTACATATTTTTGTCTTGGAGATTTTCCAGATGGAGTTAATGATTTGGCATATTTTTTTAATTTAGGATTATTTGCTTCAAGTGCTAGTTTTAATTTTAAATCTGATTTTGATAATACTTCTTTATTTTTTTTTGATTTAAATTTTGTTAATGATTTAGCAGAAACTTTTAAAGGTGAATAACTTAATCTTAACGAATTTCTATCATTTATTACACTTTTTGCTCTTGATAATTTTACTGAAAAATATGGTGATAAATATTTATCTAAATATTTGTCATTATATTCTTTTAATTTTTTATCATAACTTTTTAATTCTTTTTTAAATTCTTTTTCTTTTTTTGAATGTTCTTTTAATTCTTTCTCTTTTTCTGATCTTTTTCCTGTTATATGTGATGTCATTTTATATCTTTGTAAATCTTGACTAATAACAGGCGCCTTAGGCATTTTAGGTGGTTCGGGTAAATTATTGTAAGGGTCTATAACTGGTTCGTACAATACATTATTCTTTTCTTGTGATTCTTTATGAACTGTCTCAATATCAAAAATAGAAGAAATAAAAAACATTTTGATATTTTTTATTTCTTCTATGCCAATTAAATTGTCAATTTTATTTTTAAGTATTGAATCTGTTTTTAAAGATCTATAGTTGTAATAAATTTTATTAAGAATATATTTTTGTTCTTCAGTTATTATATCTTTAACCATTACCCATAATATTTTTAAAAATGTTTTAATATTTATTTTTTCAGTATTATCACTATTATACATTGAACCTAATATTAAATTTAATATGGTTTTTAATCTATATTTATTGTACTTTATACTATTATCTATATATTCAATTTTTTTTTTATTATCTAATCCTACTTTTGTATTACCATACAAAAAATAATCGTTAAATATTATAGAATATAATCTTTTTATAGAAAGTATATAATGAGTAATTTCATATATATATTCTATAAACAATTTTAAAAGAGGTGGAACTTTATATGACCATGAACCATCTGAAACTGTTGTGTGTTTAACTTCAAAATTTATGCCTTTATTTTCTTCGCTTGTAAATGTTAACATACTATCAAACACTTCTTGACAATCCATATCAACAGCTTTAACTAATTTTATTTGATTTTCAATAGTTTCATATAAAAATTCTTGATTATCTATATATATTTCTTTAATATTGTAATCATTAAAATATTTTTTATTTTTTTTTAGATAAAAATGCATAAATAAATGGTCATAAACTGTATAACCCATTTTATCTAATATCTTTTCTTTAGTATAAATTAAGTCTTTTTGTTTTACTAAAAAATCTATCCATTTATTTTCTACATTATCATCACTGTAAAGACTTTTTAAATTTTCAATATAATCTATTTCTTTAAAAACATAGATATGATCTGTTGGAAGTTGTTTTCTTATATTTTCAAATACTTCAGGATTCATAATATCAGTTAGCTTTAAATCTTTTGTTAAGTGTGTTATAAATTTTTCATATAATTTGACATATTCGCTTTTTAGAACTATTGAAGTTTTAACTTCACTACCATTATAAGGATTTAATGTCGAATTTTCTTTCCATTTTTTAATTGTTTCTACTATATCTTCTTTTTGAGAAGTAGCAGGTTGAGATTGCATCATTATCGATTTTGATATTTTTGTAAAAGTTGTTGAAGGTATATTATCAAACAATTTAAGTTCTTCACTATCTGTAAACTTATCCTTATTATTTAGAAACCACTGTAATATTAAATTATAAACTCCATATTCACTTGTAGTGTTAATTTGTATTTTTGATGTAGTAAGTAAATTAGAAATTTTATTATTATGTTGACCAGCATATTCAACAGCAGTACCTTTTAACCAATTAATTATTTCAGGTCTATCTTTATTATAAAGTTTATCTAAGTCCTTAAATAAATCTTTTTGTTTTTTAAAATCTGTTTTACTCATTTATCTATTACTTTAATATATTAAATATTTTACTAAATTAGTATTATTAAATTATTTATTTATTTTTTTACTATTACGTATTAAATTTCTTATCAATTCCATTTCATTTTTATATAATTCAGATGGTTCTTGTAATAATATAAATGTTAATAATTGGTCGATTATCTCTTCATATTTCCATGGTTCCATTTTTAAACATATATGCTCTTTATTTTCTTTTGCAAATTTTTGCATTAATTCTGTTTTTTCATTTATTAATTGTATTATTGAATTATTTAAAGTTTTCATCATAAAATCACCTTGCATTTTTACTAATGATTTTTTTTCATTACAAAATATATTATTATTTTCAGGATAATTATTATTAAAATGAATTTCTTTTGTTAATGTACTTGGAATATTATAAGATTTTTTAAATATTTCTAACATTCTTTCATAATTTAAAAAATCTAATCTTTCACTACCATAGTTATTTATACATAAATTAATATTATTTTGACTTTCTATGTTTAATTGCCTTTCTATATTATTTTGTGTTTCTATATTATTTTGCGTTTCTATATTTCCCAAATTTAATTGACGTATATCATTATTTAAACTTTCTTGATTACTTATATAATTTTTACTTCTTATTTGATATATACATTTATTTCTTGCAATATGTCTTGATTTACTATGTCTATTTGTAAAAGATATCAAACATCTAGGACATGTTAAATCATCAATGCCTTCGCATTTAGATTCATGTAGTAATAAATGTTTCTTAGTTTTGTATATTTTTTTACATTTTTTACAAAATAATAGTGGGATAACATTTTCTTTATTTGGGATAACAATTTCTTTATTTGGGATAACATTTTCTTTATTTGGGATAACATTTTCTTTATTTGGGATAACATTTTCTTTATTTGGGGTAACATTTTCTTTATTTTGGGTAACATTTTCTTTATTTATTACAATACTATTCTTATCAATTTTATCAACATGACACTTACTATTACAATGTCTTTTTAAATCGTATTTACGATTAGACGAATAATCACAAAAATCACATTTATGTTTTTTTGCGTCATTTTGCGTCATTTTGCGTCATTACTATAAATAGTATATAATTTTATTTTTAAATATAAAAAATATTATCATAATTTTTTTAATTTTTTTTACGCAATATAATATGCCTCATTTCATACTAACTTACGTTTTTTCACGATACTTTTTTAACATTTTATTATAATTATGTATTATTATTATGTTAATAAAAATATATACATATAAGTATTGAATTTATAAAGCTTTTTTTTTACAAAAAAAATCTCAAATTTTTTTTACAAAAAAACGACGCAAAATATCTGATAACAATAATATATTAAATATAATTTAACTAATAACAAGATAGTGCTGACGCAAATCCCATTTTTTTTGTAACGCAATAAGTTTTTGAAAATATAGTAAATTATTATTAAATATATATCAGTATAATTTATATACTTATGAAATATTTATAAATTTAAATTTGCCAAAAATGAAGAAATTGTCACCCCATTTTGACAAATTGTTACCCCAAAATGCCAAAATGTTACCCAAAATAAAGAAATTGTTACCCCTTACGAATAAACATAAAATAATATATATATATTAAAAAAATGTTATCATAAAAAATATCAATAATTATTAAATTTATTTTACGCAATAATATAAAAAGTACATTTCATTAAAAATATAAATTTTTAAAACATTTTTTTAAAATTAAAATAAATAATAAAAAATGTACTTTTTTTATATTTAAAATAATAAAATATGTTAAATACTTCTAATTTAAATAATTCAAATATAAATTATGAAAAAAAATATTATTTTGTTAAAAAAATTAGTGGTCATTTATTAATAATGAATCAAAATTGTGATTTTTTTTTTTAAATTACATATATTATGGGAATTCTATTATTATAACTGCAGCACCAGGACCACCCATCTCTCCATTTCTTGCATATGGATCTCCGCTAAATCCATATCTTGAACCTTGTCCTCCTGCACCAGGATGATTAGTCCACCAGTAACCACTATTATATGAATACCAACTAATAGGAGCTTCTTCTAATATATCCCAAAATGTTGTACCAGATAAATTTACATTTTTTAAAACAGTAGATATTGCACCACCACATGCACCACCACATCCAGAACTTAATGAAGAACCACCATTTCCACCGCCGTCGCCACCGGAATAAGCACCACCGGAAATACTTGATCTATTACTATCATGACCTTCATAACCACCATAACCTAATATTGTTGTTCCGTTAAATGTAATAATAGTATCCCCTCCTGAACTATTTTGATTACTAACCCATAATCCACCCCAATGCCCTCTTCCTCCTATTGTAATACTAATAGGCACATTTTGTAAATTTGTGCGATTTATTACATATGCCTGACCTCCTGCACCACCACCGCCACCATTTGCTCTTCCTCCACCGCCACCACCACCTAATACAACCATATGAACTTTATATTGAATATCACTAATAGGTAATGTAATAGTACGATATATTATACTACCAGAATTTCTATTACTATAACCTGGCGACGGAGCACTATTATTGAGTTGTTCCCATTCAGCATAATAATTATTATTAACCTTTATAATATCAAAATAATGATTATATGGTCCATAATATGATCCATTAGACGAGTAAGCATATTTATAACCATTATATATACTATACCACTTATCATATAATCCCGTTTGTGATAAATTTTTATAATCATTTAATGATGATATTTCATTATTAAAACTTATATGACCGTATTTAGTCGACAAATAAACTTCCACCTCTTTTTTTTCTTCTAATGTTAATTCTCTATTATAAAATATCATTTCTGCAACTTGCCATTTACTAATTTCATCACTATTACTTTGACTTGTGTAATGACCAAAATTAATTGATAATGTTGGATTAAAACTACCTGATACTGATCGTGGATAAGTTGAATCATATGTATATACATTATCACAATTCATTCCATTAAATCTAGAACTAATTGTTGTTTCAACACCAATTAACCATGTATTATTATCTGATATATGTTTATTTGTTACAGTATGCCACCCTTTTTCTCCATTATGGGATCTACCCGTATGATTATCATGAAATCCCCAACAAGTATTTTGTCCTGTACCAGATCGAGAATCAAAAATTCTTCTATTATATGTAGTATCACTATCGCCTACATACCTTGCTATATAACAAAAAGTATAATTATTAGATTGTAAGGTAAATGGCATAACAAAACCAGAATTTTCATCACCAGATACCACAGTAATTGTATCATCGCCAGATAAACCTTTTGAATTTTTAACAAAATTTTCTAATATTGGTGTACCCCTATATGTAATAATATGATTATTATTATCTGATATATCATTCCATTTTATAATTGTTGATCCACTAAATACTAGAGTTTCAGTATCAGAAGTATAATGTGCTGTTCTATCATTTTCAAATGGTATAGATAAAAATTTAGAAGTAGACCCTTTTAAATCTCCTAGTGATATTTCTCCACTAGTTGGTATATTATCATTTATAGAATTATTTGGTATATATAAACCAGATAAATAAAAATCACTAAATTTTACATTATTAATAGAAATATTATTATTAAATTCTATATCCTCTCTATACACTTTTACTAACTGTGAAAATTTAACATTGTGTTTCATAGGTATATTAGTTGGTCTTACTGGTAATATCTGATTTTTTTCCTTACCATATATATCCCATGAAGATATTGATAATGTATTAAATCCACCAGTTTTATTAACAACTAACGCATAATATGAATACATTTCGTATTTAGTTAATCTTTCATTATCATTAATTTTATAATTTAAAGCAGAATAACTATTATTAGAATTATTATATACATAATTTAAATCTAATCTATTTATACTTTTGTGTATTATTAAATTCCAATTACTATTATCATTTGAACCGTATATTTTAAAATCATGTGGGAAAAGATTTATACTACTATGATTAATACTATCAACTGAAGATTCATTAGACATTGAAATTATAAATCTTGTTAATAATATTTTATATGCTAAACTAATTTTTATCCATTCTCCTTTATAATCACTTACAATATAATTATTTCCTGTATATGTTGCTCTTGATGGAACCTGTGTTAATGATATACCATTATTTACATAAGTGCCATTAGACCATGTTGCAATTTCATTATTGGAATTAAAAGTATTTAATGGTAAAACACTTGTATTTGTTTCAGAAGACCATGTAATTGAATATGAACCATTACCATAAATTTTTTCTTCTACTGTAAATGTTGATGAAATAATATTATTTCTAACAAAATATGGAGGATACAATCTTTCTTCAGAAAATAAAATATATTCAAAATAATTATATGCAGTTATATTATTTTTTAAACTAGTATAAATTAAATCTTCTTCTTTTAGTTCAATATTATTATCTAATTCTATATTATTATCATATTGATCATATAATATCGTCTTCCATGTTGTTTTTTCTATTGTATTATTTAAATCATCATTAATGATATTTTTTTTATTTTTAATTTTAATTATAACTATACCTGAACCACCATTACCACCCGTTGAACCACCGCCACCTCCTCCACCACCTGTATTTGATAAAGCATGTATATCATTTTCGCCACCACCCCCTCCATAACCACCTTTTTCGTGTCTAACATATTGATATTCAGCACCACCACCACCAGAAAACCATATATTATTTCTATAAAATTCACCAATATATAAATTAGGTTCTATCTTAAAATGTTTTTTGAAATTTATGTTATCTTTATAATATAAACCATTTCCACCTTTACCACCATCTGAACTATTTTCTCCCTTTTCACCAGCACCACCACCGCCTCCTCCACGCCATTGAGTACCAACACCGAGACCACCCTCATTACCTTGATTTACAATACCTTGTCCCGCACCTGTTTTATATCGAGTACCACCTCCACCTGAACCACCATTAAAACCACCTTGACCTCCTGAAGTACCAGTTCTGTTATATACATATGTTTGTCCTGTACCCCCGCCGCCACCATAACTAATATATTCATTAAATTCGCTATTATATCCATTGTCACCTCTATCATTAGTATTATTAGCACCACTACCACCATTACCAACTTTTATAACATGTGTTCCGGATTCAATGTGTAAATTTTTATATAATAATAAACCACCAGCGCCACCACCCGAACCAACACTAGCACCTCCACCACCTCCACCAGCAACAATTAAAATATCACATTCAGTAGTTTCACTAAGTGTTAAATTATATTCAGATTGATTTGAACCATTTGTATTAGTTGAATCATATTTATAATATAAAATTTTACTATCGTCAATTTCACAACCATATATATCAAAATCTGCCATTGCTAAAATAGTTGAATCGCCAATTTTATTTACTACTAAAGCAAAATTATTATAAGCTTTAGATGATAATATTTTTTTTTCATAGGCAATATTATTAATATTATTATACGATTCTGTAAAATTCGTATTATCTATTTTTAAATTTTCATTTAGTACAATATCCCAATCAGTACCATTATTACTTCCATATAATCTATAATTTCTTGGTAATCTATTTAAATAAGTAGTATTATATAATATTGCTGAAAATACTATTTTTGTTGGAATAATTTTTATAGGCATTTCAATTGATACCCAGTCACCTTTATAATTATCTCCTGCTAAATCTTCATTGCCATTATATTGTCCTTGTGCTATTATTGGTATAATATATACTTCATGTGATATACTACTATCGGATTCGAAACCAAATTCTGTATTATTATTTAATGTAATTTCTTTCCATTCTGTTGTAGAATCGATATCATTCCATGAAGATGATGACGATGCTCTATATCTTAAATGAATATCTGTTTTATTTTGATCTGATTTCCATCTTATTATTATACCAGCAGGATTATTTACAGAATATATAACATCACCATTTACATGATTAATATATGGAGAATTTGCTAAATTTCTATCATTTGTAAATATTGCATCCCAAAAACCTAAAAGCCTACTTAATCTAGCTTCTGATGACATTGGTGCATGAAATATTAAATTATCATCTTTTGTAGCATAATAACTATAATTATTTGCAGCCCAAGTTGCATAATTTTCGGGCGCAGATGTGCCTTTAGCAAATATATAATTGGGGCTATGTGAATTAGTTGAATATTGTGAAGAAAATTTAACAGTATATGTACCATTACCATAATCATTGTCACTAATATGATATGTTTCGGGTGAAAGACCATCTATTTTTTTAAATGAAGTTATTCTAGCATTTGGATGTGGATATAATCTTTCTGAACTTATATTTTGTAATAATTTATCAGTATTCCAATACCATTTTAATGAAGATATACTATCTAAAATAGATTTATTTGAATTTACTAATTCTAATTCAATGAATTTATTTGCTATATTTTCAGTATTTATAATTCTAATACTTTTCGGTTTAGTTTTTATTATTACTATACCTGAACCACCATTTGCGCCATTTCTTTGACTTCCACCACCTCCGCCCCCCCCTCCACCACCAGTATTATTAGTACCTGCTGTTGGTAATCTTCCCTGCTCCCGACCACCATTACCACCACCTGCTCTACCATCACCACCATTTGATCCAGATGTAGGATGATCCCGTGTTCCGCCGCCACCTCCGCCACCATATTCTTTATTCTCACCAGTTATAGAAAATATAAATCCATAACCACCGTGACCTGCTATATTACCAATTCTAGTACCACCATTTGAATTAAGAATTAATTTTTGTATTTCATTATATGTTAATTCTTTATCATAAATTCGTAAATCCTCTATTAATCCATTTGTTGTAGTATTTAATATTATTCCACTTTTAACAAATGTTCCTAAACCAATTAAATTACCAAAAGCAGGTGTACTCCAATATGTCGACGTTGATTTTTCATCATTTAATATACCATTTATATATAATTTTAAATCAGATTTATTTGATATAGCAACTATATGATACCATGTATTAATTTGTATAGAATCATTAGACCATACTTCAACCCAAGTATCACCCACACCTTGTTGTCTTTCTAATTTAATTTTTTGTTGAGTTGTTTCTAAATACAAATTAAATCCACATCTAGGTGATTCCGTGTTATCATATCTAGATAATATACTACAATGTGTAGTTATATCACTTCTATAAAACCATAAACTAATACTCCAAATATTATTATCAAATAATCTTGATAATATATTGCTATTTATAGTATAAATAGCAGAACCAATATCTAATGCTTTATTAATTATACCAGTTTGAAATATTATTGATCCGCTATTTTTAACAATGTATTTATTTTGAATATTATCTAAAAGATTATTATCAAATTTATACCATGATTTTAAATTTATTTTATCACAATCTAATATTGAATAAAAATATCCTCCTCCTCCGCCACCACCATAATTACTATCTGAATTTCCTCCATTACTAGAATATGTACTTAAAACACCTAAATGACGATTATCAGAATTTGGACCAGTAGCACCACCTCCACCTCCCCCACCTTGAGAATTATAAATAATATTATTTATTTTGTAACTATAACTAATAATAGAATCAGCGGGTTCACCACAACTATTTCCACCACCACCACCACCAGCAGTTATATAATTATTAGAATCTAAATATAATCTACTATAATTACCACTATGTCCTGCTTCATAATTTAAATTTGGTCCACCACCAATACCACCTTTACCAACTTTTACATTATATATTCCTTTATTTAATTTAATATCATTAAAATATATTACATCGCCACCACCGCCACCACCACCATATTCACCCCCACCACCTCCACCTCCAACAATTAAAATTTCGCAATCACTTGAACTGGTCAATTCAAAAGTATATTCTGTATGATTATCATCGCTATTATTATGTGTAAATTCATAATATAAGGAATTACTTTCTACATCACCATCAACTATTTTATTAAGGTAATAATCATTTATTGTATTATTAGCATATAAATTATATACTTCATTTTGATCTAATTCTTTATCATAAAATCTTAAATCATCAATTATACCATATGCATTATAATCACTTATAAATCCACCTTCTTTAAAATATGCACCGATGCCAATTTTATTTTCATTAATAGTTCCTACAAAATCAGTTGTAGATGTCCAAGGTGATGAAATTGTTTCAGAATTATCTAATATTCCATTTATATATATTTTACTACCAGTATTATGACATATTACAGCAACATGACACCATTTATTATAATTATTTATAAATGAGAAATTTGTAAGATTAACAGACCACAAATTACTATTATATAATCTCTCAAATTTTAATATACCAGGTGGACTACTTGATGAAGAATATAGACTAATATTAAAACCACCTCTTGGATTACCACCTGAATCATATCTTGCAATAATTCCCATAGATTGCGAAGAATCTAATTCTGTAACCTTAATCCAAAAAGTAATAGTCCATAAATGACTTTCCACTAAATTAACTAATTTAGAACTATCTATAGTAAATTTATTACCATCAGTTTTAAGTCCCTCTTTAAATGTGCCTTCTGGATAAATTTCAGAATCATTTGCTGTTAATATTGAATTGTCAATTTCATCATTTAAATTTCCATCAAATTTAAAGTGTGATATTAAATTATTTGCAATATTTTCTTTTTTAATTTCATTGTGATGTAATTGTTTTTTATTATATTTAATTAATATTATTCCATCGCCTCCTTTTCCACTTGTTCCCGATGAAGCTCTATTTGCCCCTCCACCTCCACCTGTACCATCAATGCCACTTTCTGCTGTTCCACCACTTGCACCAGTACCACCACCACCTTGACCTCCAAGACCTTGGGAACCAGTGCCAGATCCAGATCCTCCTCCTCCTGCAAACCATCCAGAAACACCATATTCGGTACCAAAAATATGAGAGAAATCCATGCCTTGACCACCATTGCCTCCAGTATCACCACTATGTCTTGTACCAGGACCACCTGCACCACCTCCTCCGCCTCCAGAATAACTACCACCTCCCTGTGCACCATTATTACCATATCCACCACTTTCTGATGTAGATTGATTGCCTATGCCACCAGCACTATTATTACCACCACCGCCTCCACCGGAACCACCATTACCAGTAGTATTATTATTACTACTAGACCATCCACCACCTTTACCGCCGCCTTCGGCAATATAGTTAACGGTATTACCGTAACTATCCATTATATCAATTATAGTATTTTCGCCTTTATTTCCACTAACATGATTATTACTTGAAACAGCATCTCCTCCTTTTCCAATAGTTAAATTAGCAGAAGAAATTTTAATATTATTTAAATATATTAAACCACCTGCACCACCAGCACCAGAATCTCTTACAGCACCTGATCCACCTCCACCAATTATTAATACATCACAATCTGTATCGTTTGGAAAAGTAATAGAATATTTAGTATTATCAGTATTTGAAAATTTAATAACTAAATCTGGTGAAACAATTCCATTAACTTCCTTAATTTTTAATATTTGACCAGGTGTATATGTAGTAGTATATGTTTTAAATTGATTTGAAGAACAGCCTTCTTTATAAACATCGTCAATATATAAGTATGTTGAACCACCAACATGTTGATTACCGTAATATACAGAAACAAAATTGTAATCAGAATGTAATGGTAATTCAATATAACCATCACCTGGATGTAAATATAAACCACCTTGATAAAAACTATTAAAATTAGTTTTTGCACCTATACTATTTGCATAAGAAGTCCAACTATATAAAGTATTATATAAACTAAAATCATAAATATATTCTAGAGTAGAATTATAATTAAATCCAATTATATTATAATGTTGAAATTCTTTTTTTATAATACCTGAATACGATAATGATAATATTTTTTTTGGTAAATCATCTGTATATTTAACATATACACCGCCTTCAGCATTACCCAAAGTACCATATATTTGTGAATATATAAAATTTGTATTATAACCCAAATCATTAGTTAATATAGTTGCATCAGTTTCATATATATTATCATGTTTTATAAAATATAATGGTATTTGTGGATCTGGATAAACAGTACCATTATGAATGCCATAGTTTCTATTATAAATTATTTGATCATAATTTGGACCATTAAAATGTGTAGAAGTATTTTCATTGAAACCATCGGGATTATTAGTAGTTTTATACGCATGAGGATAATTAGAATGATAACTATCTGTACCAGAATGTTGACTTGCTTTTTTCATTTCATAATTATTAAAAACGATCCATCTATCTTTATATTTTGGATTAATATAACTATCATGCATAATAAATAAATAAAATTTAACTTTTGAATCATCAAAAGATATAGCCCATTGTGAATTATTATCATTCATATTACCTATTGAAAAATTTTGATTTATAACGGATCCTTCAAAAGTATTGCCAGAATAAAAAGAGGTACTATCAAGTGGTTTGTGTTTAATTTTAATCCAATCACTCATATGAGTAATATTTTCAATATTTTTGTTATAGTAACTAAAACCATTATATATTGTAGGTGAAATATCATTATTATATTCGATTAATTTAGTATTAAAATTTGTTTTAATATTAATTAAATTAGTTCTATCATTATTATTAAAATTATTAATATTTGTAAATTCGATTTCATCAATATTTAAATCATAGTTAATAGTATTAGATATACCTTCTAATTTAATTTTTTTTATATAACTTGTCATTAATTAATAATTTTAAGGTTCTATTTATATATTATTATATATAAATAGAATAGAATGAGTAATTATTATAAAGTAATTGACGGATTAGAATATGATTCTGCATTATTAGAAGAGGCAGAAAATTGTGTAAAAGGACAGGGAGATGGTAGAATATCAAAAAATGATGCTGATAAATTAATATTAAAAATAATTGACAGATCAAAAATAACAGAAATAGAATATAGAACTATATTTTATATATTAGAAAAATATAAATTTACAGATGAGGGATTAAAATATTTTGCGAGTAAATTACAAAAAAAATGATAATTAAATTTATTTAAATATAAATTAATTTAAAGAATTTAAATGAATAATAGTGATAAATCATTTTTAAAAGAGTATCATAATTGCCATAATAATCGTATGACTAATATATATATGAAAGATGCTATTAATTTATCAAATAATAGTGATGGTGGTCCATTTGGAGCAATAATTGTTAAAGATGAACATATTATAGGAAGAGGAAATAATAAAGTTACAGTAAATAATGATCCTACAGCACATGCTGAAATTGTTGCAATAAGAGATGCATGTAAAAATATAGAAAATTTTTCATTAAAAGGTGCAACAATATATACAAGTTGCGAACCATGTCCGATGTGTTTATCTGCAATATATTGGGCGAGAATAGATAAAATATATTATGCAAATACTAGAGAAGATGCTGCAAATATAGGATTTGATGATAAAGAAATATATGAAGAAATAAATAAAAAAATAAATGAAAGAAAAATTAAAATGATAAAAATAGAAAATACAGATGCTAATAAAACATTTTTAAATTGGAAAAATAATTCAGAAAAAATTCATTATTAAGTATTATTATTATCATATAGAATAAAATATTTATTAGGATGTGGTAATTTATTTTGAAAAATATTGTAAACATAATCAGTTCGAATAAATGAGATAGTTGATAATATATCAATTAAATTTATATAATAATTTCTATTATATAATTTATTAATCGTTATATATTTTATTATTAATAAAAGATTTAAATTAGTTTTGTTCTGCTAACCATTTTTGAATATGATCTTGATCTTCAGTATCAATAGCGGAAATATTAGGTGATACAAATTTATCATAATCGTGATTATGATAATAAGAATCAATATTTTGAATATGTTCTAAATTATGAATATTATCATTCATACGATCTATATCATTACAATCATTTTTATGAAAAAAATTCATATTATTATTATAGATTTCTTTAGTTATTAAAATATCATTTGTACTATATATTTCCCAATTTTGTAAAGTATTATAAATAATATCACTATCAATAATATCAAATAAAGAGTAATATCTAACATTAATAATATTATTAACAATATCATGATTATATTTTAAAATAGATATGGTTAAAATTGTTGCTAAATCAGTTCGACTAATAGTATCAGAATCAGCATCTTTATAGAAAGTACAATTAATAGGATTAATATTATTTAATTTTTTTTTTAAATAATTTTTATTATTATTAGTATCTATAGATTCTATTATAATATTAAATAATTTATCAATATTTTTAAAATTATTTAAACAATTAGTATTGGGATACATTTTAGTAATATGATATTTTAATAAATCATAATTACTATTTATAATATAGTTATTAACATCAAGTTTATTATATTTAACTTTAATATTATTAAGATAATAATTTAAATATAATTTTTGTAAAATTCGATGAATAGTTAAAAGATATGATAAAATATAATTTAGTGTATATTTATTTTTTTGAAAAATACAATAAACTTTATGTTCTTTTTTTAATTTATTACAATTATGAGTATGATTAAATGTTTTATGATATTTATTATTTAAAAAACAGTCAATAAAATAATTAATATCATGATTACCAACATTATTAATATATTGATTATTTTTAATAAATTTTAAGAAGGAATTCATTAAAAAAAAATATCTTTCAAATAAAAGTTTATTATTTTCAATATATTCATGGTTATTCCATAAATTTTTTAATTTATACATTAAAAGATCAAAAAAGACATGTATCTTTTGTTTATTATTATCAAATATAAAAACATTAGAATTATCAATACACATAATTTTATTGAAAGTTTTTAAATTGAATGAGGGTAATATAAAATTATTATTAATCCAAAATAATATAAGATAAACATATATATTAATATAATTAAATAATGTTTTGCATTTTTTTTCAGTAATATTTATATTAAAATTATTAATATATGAATTATTAAAATTTAATATAAAATCATATAAATCATCTTTTTGCGAAGGTTGAAAATAAAAATTGTCTATTTTAATATAAGTGTTAAAGGAAATATTAGTTGAATTTAAATCATTTGATATATCGGATTTTATTTGATTTAATTGATATTTAGTTAATTTTGTATTAATTGAAATAGTTTTTTTTAATTTTTCATTATATATTTCATAACCATAAACTGGTTTATTAGTACCGATATTGTTCCAAACTAATCCAATTTCATTATAATTATTATTAATATATTTTGAAAGTTTATTTAATAATAAAGAATTATTTTTAATATTACATGATTCATCGCAAAAATATTTATCAATATTTTTTAAATTTTTTTTATTATTAAATAATTTTTCAAACATTTTTGTTAAAACATTTTTTTTTTTAATAGTACCAGCATAATATATATTATTATTATTAGAATCTAAATTTTTTTGAATATTTTTAATAACCATTATATTATTATTAAGTTTATCTATTAATAAAATATATTATAATAAGTTAATAGAATGAATACGGAAGTTAAACCTGATGAATGGATATTAGAAAATAGAATAGGTTTTAATAAAAATATATACAATACGTTTAATAGAAAAAATTATAAAGATTTAAATAAAAAAGAGAGTTGTAAATGTGATGAAGAAAAATGTGATATAGATATAAAAACGGTTAGTTTATTTCCTCATCAAAGAATTTTAAGAGATTATATTCAATTTGATAGTCCATATAGAGGTATATTAGCATATCATGAATTAGGTTCGGGAAAATCAGCAGCATCAATTGCGGCAGCAGAAGGATTTATAGGAAAAAGACAAATATATGTATTGACACCTGCATCATTAGCAAAAAATTATGAGAATGAATTAATGAAAATATCAACAATTGGTTTAAATATGAAAAAATCATGGTCTTTATTAAAAATAAAAGGGATGGGGAAATCAAAAAAGTTAATAGAAAAATTAAATGATTATGGTATAAATACAAAATTTATAAAAAAAGATAATTTAGTATGGATACCTTTATATAATAATGATATGGATGATGATGTTGATATCATACAAAAAAATATTAATTATAATTCAATAACAAAACAAGATAAACAAAAAATAGATGAAACAATATTACATATAATACGGAATAGATATACATTTATAAGTTATAATGGACTAACACAAAAAATGATATCTGATATGGGTAAAAAAATGTTCGATAATTCATTTGTAATAGTTGACGAAATACATAATTTTATAAGTAGAATAGTAAATGGTTCAAAATTAGCAAGAGCAGTTTATAATAATTTAATGAAAGCCGAAAATTGTAAAATGGTATTATTATCTGGAACACCAATTATAAATAATCCATATGAGATTGCTACATTAATAAATTTAATAAGAGGTCCAATGAAAATAAATAATTTAAAATTATTGACAACATCTAAAGAACCAACAATAGAATTAATAAAAAAAAAAATAAAAAGTACAGAATATGAAAAATATATAGATTATTTATTTTTCAAAAATTCTGTATTATCAATAGCATTATTACCTGAAGGATATATGAGAAAAAATAAAGGAATAGAAATTGAAAAGAAGGAATGGAAAATAACAGAAAGTAAATTAATTAGTAATATAAAGGATTTATTAAATGATAAAGAAATTAAATTTGGTGCAAAAATAGGAGAGGAATATTATTATGCTTTACCAAATGAAACAGATGAATTTAATAAATTATTTATAGATAATACAAATGATGAAAAACCAGAAATTAAAAATATAGATTTATTTCAAAGACGTATATTAGGTACTGTTAGTTATTATAGAACATCGGGTAGTGAATTTTTTCCAGAATTATATCCAATTAATATTAAATATTTAAATATGACTAATCATCAATTGAGTATATATGATGAAGTACGAACAAAAGAAAGAGCAATTGATGAAGGAAATAAATTTAAGAGGAAAGGAGTTTTAGATGAAAAAAATTCAGTATATAGAGCATTTAGTAGAATGGTATGTAATTTTGCATTTCCAACAGAAATAAAAAGAACTTTTCCGCAAGATATAAGAAAAATATTAAAAAAAGAATTGGATATACATGAAGAAGAAGATAAAAATGAAGAAAAAATGGATATTAAAACAGTTGTAGCACAACAATATGAAGAATCATTAACAAAAGCATTAAGTGAATTAGAAACAAGTGATTATTTATCAAAAGAAAATTTAAAGAAAAAGTATAGTCCGAAATATTATGAGATGTTAAATGATATTGAAACATCTCCAGGATCAGTATTAATATATTCACAATTTAGATCAGTAGAAGGATTGGGAATATTTATAAAAACTTTAGATAAACAAGAATACAAACAAATATCATTAATAAAAACGGAACAAGGATATGAATTTGAAAATTTATCAGTTTTTGATGAAAAATATGATAGTAAGAGATATATAATTTTTAGTAATGATCGTGAAAAAACGAATCAATTGATGCATTTATTTAATGGTGATTACAAACAATTAGATCAAAATTTATTTAATTCATTGCCTGATAGAATTAAAAATGATTCTAAATATCAATTATATGGTAAATTAATTAAAACAATGATGATTACACAATCTGGTGCTGAAGGTATATCACTTAAAAATGTAAGAAGAGTTTTAGTAATGGAATATTTTTGGAATTCAGTAAGAATAAATCAAGTAATTGGAAGAGCTGTTAGAACATGTTCTCATGAATTATTACCAAAAAGTGAAAGAAATGTAGAAGTATTTTGTTATTTAATGAAATTAACTAAACAGCAATTAGATAAGAATTTTACAATAAAAAGTTTGGATAAAGGAATAACAACAGACGAACATATATATAATATAGCATCTTCAAAAGAAAATTTAATAAATCAATTTTTAAAATTATTAAAAGCCGCCTCATTTGATTGTATTATAAATTCTAATCAAAATAAACCTTTACAAAGTGGTTATAAATGTTATAATTGGCCTATAAATGTAGATAATAGTAAATTATCATTTACAAAAGATATAAATAATGATAATAAAATATTAGCACACGATAAATTAAAAAAGAAAAGAAAAGGTAGAGGTAAGGTAGTCATAATAAATGATATAAAATATGTAGATTTTAATAAAAAATTATATGATTATGAAAGTTATATAAATGCGGGTATTTTATTACCAATACAAAAATAAATTTATAGATATAAAAATAAAATATTATTATGATATAATGGATAGTAATATAAATACATGTATTTATAGAGCAAGATGCAAAAATAATAAATGTTCTAATATATGTGACTCTAATATGATTTTTTGTAAAGATCATATTAAATATAAAAATATAGGATTATTTGATATTATAAATAATGCTTGTGGTAATAAAATAGATTTATTAAATAATAAATGCATATATAATATATTTAAAGAAATTTTTAAATATACAGATTCAGATGATTTAAAAAAAAAATTATTTATTAGAACACTTGCATATTTGTTTAGTTCTAGTAATATAAAAAAAATAGCAAAATATAATAATATAAAAATAAAAAAAAAAGCAAAAGGTGATATAATAAATGATATTTATTTAGTCATATATAATACATATAAATTTAAAAGTAAAAATTTAAAGTATATAATAACAATACAAAAAAATATAAAAAAACATATTATTAAAAATATAAATAAAATTTATAAATATGAATATATAACAAATAAAGAAGATCCATTTACATTAGAAGATATAAATGAAATTGAATCCAATTTAAAATTTTATTTTAAAGATATTGATAATCAAATATATTGTTTTAATGCAATTGAATTTGAATATTACTTAAGAAAAAATAATTTACATCCATATACTAAAAATAATATTAATAATAGTATTATTCAAAAATTAAAACTATTTATATATTATAATAATTTAAAAACTAAATCTAATAATTATCATATTGAAGAGAATTGGAATACCCCAGAACAAGCATATACTGATGTTGTACATTATATGGAAAAAATAGGTTTTTATAATAATATATTATGGTTCAATGAATTAACATTTGGAAATATAATACATATTATACATGTATATCAGGATTTAACTGAAAATATTGATATAAGTTATAAATTTTTTGATAATAATATTATTGATACTATGGATAATAATAATTATCAATTTAAATTTTCTAAAGAAATAATAAATTTATTTATAAATGGCAATGATCATTTTATTTTATGTTGTAATTTTGTAAAATCGTTAGCATTAGTATCTAATAAATTTTATAATAATATACCAGATTGGTTAACTAATATAACAACTAATGAAAATAGATTATTTAGCAATGAATTTGCAATTTATTTAAATAACAGTGGTAGAATGATAACAAATGAATTAGATGATGAAAATAATATAGTAGATATGCAATTAGAAAATATAATAGATCCTGCAACTGTATATTATTTATTAGATATGTTAAATAGAAATAATTAATATATTTTTATATTTATAAGAAGATATAATGGATAATTATGAATTATATTATGATTTTAATAAAAATAATCAACCAAAAATAGATGATTATAAAAATGATAATAATATAAATAAAAATACAGTTCCGTATACTATTAAAGCAAAAATTGGATTATATTGTATAATATTATTTATAATATTATCTCAAAAAAGTACATATAAAATATTAGATTATATTATAAAAACTTTTAGAAAAGATACTAATGATATTATTGATGAAGATGATAATCCATTAATATTTGGATTAGGAATAATGAGTTTAATATTCGCAATAATAATAATATTTTTAATTTAATAATTTCGAGTGTAAAAAAATAATAATAATAAATATTTACATAAATTAGAACATTTAAATTATGTCACAGGAAACTAAAATAAAATCAGAATTAATTATAACAGATAATGAAAATTTTGAAACAGTCCCATTAATTAAAACTAATAATTCTAATATGGGCGAAAAACTAACATCAGATCAAAAAAAACTATTAAAAGGTTATAAAGATAAAAGTTTTATTGTTGCTATTTTAGCAAAAAGATCATATGAATTTTTTTCAACAATTAAAAGTTTTGTAAATGTACCTTTGATATTATCAAGCACAAGTTTAGCAATTTTAAATAGCGCTTCTTTAACTGGAGAACAAATGAAAATACCTAACATCATAATAAATAGTGTTACGGGATTAACTCTCGCAATGATAAGTAATTTTAAAATTACAGAAAAAGTAACAATATTTCAAAATGTTGCTGCAAAAATGAATAAATTAAATCATAGAATTGAAGAAGCAATAATAAACAATGATGAAACTCTTAATAAAGATAAAATGTCTATGTTTATTAAAGAATATGAAGCACTTATTGAAAGTTTAGATTATCAATTTCCAACTAGTATTAAAAAAAAAGTATATGCTAAATATAAAGATAGTGGATTAAAATTACCAAATGCTTTAATTGGTTTTGATGATATTGGTATTACAGATTTAAATGCTAATAATTTCAATGGTTTAGATTCTGTATAATTTTTTTTATAAAATTATATTATTTCTATTTAATTTATTACATATGGTTTATTTAAATTAATTATCTTACTGTCTTCTGGTGTAATATATACTTCAGAATGATAATTAAATAACATATCAAATAATCTACTTTCAAAAGTATCATATGAATTAGTTAATCGTTTTATATTATTACGAATACTAATTGATCTATTTATTTTATGTTTTAATTTATTATTCCAACCACCATCATAATCACTAATAAATGCATTTAATACTCTATAATAATCAACATATTTATTATGAGAATATAATGGTGATGTTAAGCCATAATCCCATATTATCCATAAATACCCATAATTTTTTAAATATATATCACGATTAAATATTTTATAATGTATATATCCACCTGGTTTTATTTTATGATATAAAAAATTTCCCCAATGACAATCATTATGTGATAACTTTATTTTTCTATGAAAAGTTAATATACTTATAAATATTTGTTCCAATGAATTTATTAGTATATTTTTATTATTTTTATGTTTGCATTCATTCATAAATGTTTTTAAATCACCTGAAAATATTTCATTAAAACTAATAATAAAATTATTACATTTTCTTACTGCTTGTGGTAATTGTAAATTTTTATTTTTTAATTCATTATTTTTCATTATAGAACCATTATAATATAATATTGGAAAATGCGGAGTTGTTTCATCAAATGCAAATTCCGTAACAATTTTTAATAATTTTGTTTCTTCAATATTTCCTTTTGTAGAACACATTATTTTACCACACATATTATAATATTTATCATTTATTTTATATTTTGTATTATATATACTACCATAAACACTATCTGTACCTATTTTTTTAAATAAATGAATATCATTATATAGATTATAGTTATTTAATTGATTAATTCTTAAAGTATTTGGATTAATATTATCATTATATAATTTATTTATATCTATACCTTTTATTATTTTATGAAATCCTTTTTTTATTTCCTGACCATATCTAATACGATTTTTTAATGTGAATGTTTTAGTTATAAATGGTAATAAATGTTTTACAATCATTTTTGCAGCTTTTTTTATATGATTGTTAGAATTTAATTTAACTTTTTTCCATATTTTTTTTAATTTTGATATTTTTTCTAAACTTGTTAATGATTTTTTTGATGTTTTGATTTTTGTTTTAGGTATTTTATTTATTTGAATATCTGGAATTTTATTACATCTACCAGTTTTTTTATTACATATTTTATTTTTTTTTTTACATATTAATTCTTTGTCACTAGTACATAATAATTTCTTATTATTTATTGAAATATCTGGAATTTTATTACATCTACCGGTTTTTTTATTACATATTTTATTTTTTTTTTTACATATTATTTCTTTATCGTTAGTACATAATAATTTCTTATTATTTATTTGAATATCCGGAATTTTATTACATCTACCTGTTTTTTTATTACATATTTTATTTTTTTTTTTACATATTATTTCTTTCTCAAAACTACATTCTACCATTTTCTATTAATATACAATATTTTAGATATTATATATGTAATAATATCTTTTTATAAAAATATTCAACTAATGTTTCCCATCTATAGTGTGTTAAAATATGTTTTCTACTTTTAATACCATGTTCTTTTACTAATTCAGGATTTGTAAAATATTTCCAAAATGCATTTGAATATTCATCAGGTGATGTTAATTCGGCTTTACCTCCTATACCAACAGATTTACAATCTAAATATATAGGAATTGTAGGTTTTATTAATATTGAGTAATCATCTGATAAAAATTCTCTCATTCCACCTACATAAGATGATATTTGAGGTTTACCTAAACCAGCACCTTCAAAACCACATAATCCAAATCCTTCTCCATCGGCTGTATTTAAACCAATATCACAAGCATTATATAATAAATTAATTTCTCTATCTGATAATTGTTGTGGACTATCCACGCTAAAAATAGTTTTTTTTGCATATTCTATTGGGACATTTGTAAATTTAATTTCATTTTCTAATAAATCCATTAAATCCCAATATCCATTCATTGTTGTACCCACAACTAATTTTATATCTTTTTTAATATTATCATTATTTGTATTATTAACATTTTCGTTATAATGTTTTTCTATAAATTTACACCATGCTATAATAGTAATATCCCATCTTTTTCTTGGTTGATTTCTATTTAAATTTAAAACTAAAAAATCATTTAAAGGTAATTTAAAATATAATCTTGCAATATCCATATCAATTGGATAATATAATTTTTCATCAAAACCATGTGGGAAAAAAAACATTTTTTCTTTATTTATTCCTAATTTTTTAGCAATATCATTCCAATATGGTGTAAAAGTTATAACGCCATCGAAGAAAGAATTTAGTAAATTAATATAATCTTTTTTTTGATATGGATACACTTGATCCATGTATGAAATTAATTTAAAATTATTTTTTTGATCCCAACATTCTTTAATAATTGTTTGTGTTAATGCTGTCGTAATAATATTATCATTAAAAATTATAATAATATCCTGTGGATGTTTTTTTAAATAAACTCCTATTTCTTTTTCACCAAAGCCATTTCTTTTAGGATTTTCATTTGCCATTACATCATATAAAATTATTTTATCAGATATATCATTTCTAATATTCGCACCCTTTGTATTATTAACATTTTGAAATCCATATATTGTTAATTCAATATCATCATATTTTTCCATATGTTTGCAAATATAATATACTACTTTTGAATAACCATTACTTGTACCAATAGGATATGTTCCACATAACATTACACGTTTTTTATTATTTTTTGATTTGTACCACCAATTATTATTAATATCATCATTATTTGTATTATTATTTACTTTATTTTCAACTTCATTTAATGAATATTCACCTACAACAATACTGTTATTAAATAATAGATTCATTCTTATTAATATTTTTATTTATCAACTTCTTATATAATTAATTGAAATAGTTTGATATTTTAATAAAACCGTCTAATATTAAATTATCAATATCATCATTACTAAATTTTATATCAACACATTGATTATTAATTTCAAAAGGTATAAAGTCTCTTATTGGTGAATCCTCAATTAAAACAATATTTGCATTATTTTCATTAATATGTTCAATAAATGTAGTTTTAGATGTATTTGCTAATAATATTTCTAACATTCTTTTATTAAAATTTGTAAAATTTATATTTTCTATTTTTTTTAATGAAAAATCAGATGAGATTTTAATTACTATACCCAATATATTATCTTTATGTACGTTTTTAAATATATTTAATGGAAAATTATTTGTTAATAAACCATCAATATAATATTCATTATTAATTTTAACAGGTATTGCAAAATACGGTATAGACATTGATGCACATGTAGCATCAAAAATACTAATATTAGGATAATTATCTGTAGAAAATATAACATTATCACCAGTATTTATATTTGTTGTACTGATATATAAATTTTTTCCAAATTTTTTTGATAATTCTATAAAAGTAATATCATTTATGTTATATTTGCTATTAATGTATTTTCTCAATTTATTTAAAATAATATTTAAATCTAATATGCCATTATATAAAAATACATTTCCTAAATTACTTTTATCAATTATTATATTATTATCATAAATAATATCTTTAATAATATTTTCTAAATCAATTACTTCAATATCTAAACAAAATGCTAAAGCAAAAAAAGATCCAATTGAATTACCTGCTACATGTTTTACATTTTTTAATTTCTTTTCAATATATAAATATCTTAATACACCTAACATACAGACACCATATAAACCACCTCCAGATATTACAAAGTGACTATAATCTGTCATTTATTTAATAATATTTTAATAATTCTTAAGTTATAATGAAATATTTTAACTTGTATTATTAATTTTGATTTTTAATTCTACAAAATTTGATTTTTTAGCCTTATCTTCTAAGAAATATTCTTTTAAATTATTATTTATATATATTTTTCCATTACTTAATAATAAATATCCATTTTGACCATTTTTATTGATAACAAAATCTTTTATAAAATAATTACCTATATTTATTTTTTTTAAATGTTTTTTATATGATGTATCAAAATACATTATATAAAAATTATTTATAATTAAATAAATTGATCTTATATAACCTATTTTATAAACTAAAATTTTTGATACTAAATAATTTGGTAATTTTATATCTTCCTTTAAATCAGGACATGGAAAATTAGCATTGCATTTTATTTTATATTTATCAAATGGTATAAGTTTTTGTTTATCTTCCAATCTATTTTTTGATGTTTTATCATATCCATATTCATATAGAGATCGGTTTGTACCAAATATTGCACTTGATTTTTTTATCTGTTCTACTACACCTATTGAAGTTATATCATTATTTTTATCTAAAATTTCATAAAAATTCCAAATTAAATTACCTTCTTGGTCTTCATAATTATCAAGATTTTTATCAGATTCTTTATACTGATATTTCCACTTTGCTTTATCTCTATCTTCTTCTTTTTTATTAATATATCTAGGTTCTTGTTCTTTTTTAATTTTACCAACTTTTATTTTTTCATTATTAATTGCAACTATTATTATATTACCATCAGGAGTACATGCAATAGAATTTATATTTTTATTTTTTACATTTGGATCATTAATTTTTCTAAATTTGTATATACCATCATAATTGTTTATATAATTGTTAATTCCTTTACATTCATTAATACAACCTATATTATCACTTGATATTAAACCTTCATTATTATTAATTAATATACCATTATTTGTGGATATATATATATAATTATAATCATCTGAATGAATTAAATCGTATCCTTTTAAAGTACTAATATGATTCCAAAAATCACCATTATTAGTACTTAGAAATATATTTTTTTCTATACCAAATAATATTATTCTAAATTTATTTTTTCTAACTTCTAATAAATAAATTTTAGACCATTTATTATTTTTTGGCAATTCTTTTTTAATCCAATTTTTACCATAATCATTTGATATATACATTAAATTATTATTATTACTAAAACAAATTATAGTTGATCCATCCTTTTGAGAACATGATATTCCATCTATAATTATTTCAATATCTTTTTTTTTTATTTTATTATTATCTACATTCTTTAATTTTTTTGCATTAATAATATCCATTTCTTTTTTTTGTTTATTATATAATTGAATTTCTCTTTTTATATTTTTATTACTATATTCATCATCATTAAAAGTATTATTAGTATTTTTGACATTATTAACATTTTCTTCATTTATATAACTTATATTATTGTCATAATTATCATTACTAATATTATTAATATTATTGTCTTGATTATTATTTGTATATATAGGTTCGGAATATGAATATTCTTTTGTATCAGGTGGATATAAAGTAGTATTATTATAATTATTTTTAACTTTATTTCTTTCTTCTCTTTTATAATATACATAATTGTTTTGTAGTACAATAAAATCTTCACGATTATAAAAATATTGATAATATAAAACTATTAGTATTGATAAAAATATTAATATTATTAATAGAATATAATAATAATCCATTATTATTTAATCTCTAATTAATAATATTTTTTAAATATTTATAATATAATATAAATATAGATATTACTAAATGTTTAAAAAAATTAATAAAGAAGCACAATGTATTAGAAAAGTTGGTAATTTTTCTAAACAAGAAAAAAATCATAAAATGGACAAAAATAATTTTGATCTTAAAGATTTTAGTAAAAATTTAGAAAATATATCACCAAAGGCAATCGCATTAATTAACAATATTAAAGAATTAGATAACGCTGATATGATTAATTATAAAAAAACTTTTAAGCATGTTATTTACACTGATTTGAAAGAATCTTCGGCTGGTTCAAAAATGTTAGCAGCTAGCTTAATGACTAAAGCTTATACAAATGTATATGATAAAAATTTAAAAATAGATGAAAATAAAATATCAAAAAATTATTATAATAATTTTGCATTATTATGTAGTGTTCAAATATATAATAAACCTTTCCCTGTTAAATTAAAAAAAAGTATAATTTCAAAATTTAATGAAAGACCTGATAATATAAATGGTAAAAATATTAGATTTATTATAATTGATTCAGGTTATAAAGAAGGTATTGATTTATTTGATGTTAAATATATTCATATATTTGAACCTTTAATAACTAATTCAGATGAAAAACAAGTTATAGGTAGAGGTACACGTTTTTGTGGTCAAAAAGGATTAGTATTTCAACCAAATTTAGGTTGGCCTTTACATGTATATAAATACAATTCTAATATACCGTCTCAAAATACTAATGTTCATGATATGTTTATGTTTCATAGTGGTATTGATGTATCAAAATTATTATTTTCGTCAGAATTAGAAAATATAAGTAAATATGGTTCAATTGATAATGAATTAAATAAAAATATAAATGAACATGGGGATAAATCATTGAGTAATGGAAATATCTATACAAAATATAAAAAAAATATAAATACATTCAATTTAGCAGATAAAGTTAAAGATCCATTAATAATTAAAAAAAAATCGATTGGTGGTGGTATTAAAGGTAAGAGAAAAAAAGGAATAAATTTAAATTTAGAAAAATCACCTAATAAAATATTAAAATTTATTGAAATGCGTAAATATATTAGTGATAAATTTAGTAAATACAAATGGGAAAGTATAATTTTTAAAAATAATTGCGTAAATGATAATAATACTAAGGATTTACCAAAACGAAGATATTCTTATTCATTTTTAAAAAAAATTAAATCATATGGTGGGGAGGAAAAAAAAATTAAAAAAAATTGTATTTGTACTGAAGAAGAAATAAAAGAAGATAATGCTGAAGTTAATAATAATGAAGAAGAAGTTAAATCTATAAAAAAAAAAGATGATTTAGTATATAATAATAATGAAGAAGAAGTTAAATCTATAGAAAAAAAAGATGATTTAGTATATAATAATAATGAATTAATAGATACAAATGAAAAAAAAAATTTAAATGAATTATTAGGAGGTAAATCTTTGCCATTGCCTGCAAAAAATTTACCACCTTCAATAGAATCAAAAGATGAAAGATTAATAACATTAACACCAACACAAGAATTTGTATCAAAATTCTTTAATAATTCTTCAGCATATAAAGGATTATTATTATGGCATAGTGTAGGTACTGGTAAGACTTGTTCTGCAATAGCAACAGCAACAAAAGGTTTTGAAGAACATGATTATACAATATTATGGGTAACAAAACATACATTAAAAGCGGATATATGGAAAAATATGTTTAAACAAGTATGTTCTAGTGTAATTAGAAGAAAAATAATAAAAGGTGAAGATATTCCAAAGGATATAAAAAAAAATTATTTAAAATATTTATCAAAACAATGGATAATGCCGATAAGTTATAAACAATTTTCGAATATGTTATCAGAAAAAAATAAAATTTATAAATTAATGACAAAAATTAATGGTAAAACAGATCCTTTAAGAAAAACATTAGTAATTATAGATGAAGCACATAAATTATATTCACCTGATACAATTGCTGCTGAAAGACCAAATATTGAAATAATGAATGATAAAATTAAATCATCATATAAATTATCAGGAAAAGATAGTGTTAAATTATTATTAATGACTGCAACACCATATACAAGTGATCCAATGCATTTAATTAAATTAATAAATTTAATGAAAGAAACAGATTTAATTCCAGAAGATTATGATGAATTTACTTCAAAATATTTAAAAGAAGATACTACATTTACAGAAAAAGGTGCAGAAAAATATCTAAATAGTATATCTGGATATATATCATATTTAAATAGAGAAAAAGATGCCAGAAATTTTGCTTATCCAGTATTTCATAATATTAATGTTGATATAACTGAAAATAATAATATAGTTAAATTAAAAGAAAATATTGCTAATGAAACTAATAAATTAAATCAAAATACAGAAGAATTAGAAACAACCGATTCAAAAGATAAAGAAGGTAAGAAATTATTAAAAAATAATATTAAAGATAATAAATTAAAAATTAAAAATTATAAAAAAGAATTAAAAAATATAATTGAAAAAGATAATACTCAAGAAACATTAATAAATAAATGTATTTTAAAAAAAAAATAATAATATAATATAGAAAACAATGGTTTTTATAAAAAAAAAAAGAAGTAATAACAGAAGAAAAGTAATAAAAGGTGGCTCGGATGTACATTTAACATATTTTGATAAAAAATATATATGTACTCCAGAAGATAATTCGACAAGTAATACTTCTGACGAAAGATCTAGTAATACTTCTGATGTTACACAAGATACAGTTGATAATTTAAAAAAATTAGTAGAAAATAATAGTAGTATACTAGATAGCGAATCTACATCAGAACCTACCACAATAGATACAGTAAATAATGAAGAAACTACAAGTGATGTAGTATCGGGTGGTGGTAGACGTAAAAAAAAAGTTGAAAAAACAAAGAGGGATGTTAAAAAGAAAAATAAGAAAAAAACAAGAAAGGGTGGTCAAGCATGTGGAATGTTAAAACAAGCGGGTGGTATAAAAAAAAAGGATGCTAAAAAGAAAAAAACTGGTGTTAAAAAAACTGGTGTTAAAAAAACAGGTGTTAAAAAAACAGATGTAAAAAAAAGAACAAGAAAAGGGTTGTATAAAGAATATTTAGATAAAAAATATAGTAAAGAACAATTAATGAAAATATGCAAAAAATTAGGTATTAAAATAACAGTAAGAAAAAATGGTAATGTAAAACCAATTAAAAAAGAAACTCTTATAAAAAAAATAGCAGCAATTAAATTTAATAAATAAATTTACTATATAATAGAAAGTTTTAATGAATTCCGATAAAATATTAGGTATGGTTGGAGGAGGAAAAAAATTAAAAATTGAATTATATGATATTAAAGCATTAAGAGAATATGCAAAAAGTTTAAAAATAAATGTAACAAAAAATAATAAATATATTAAAAGAGATGTATTATTAAATAAAATTAAAAAAAAGTTTAATTAGTTTTTCTTTTTGTATTAATATTGAATAAATTATTATCTATACTATTTTTAACATCATTATTATGTTGAGTAATCCATTTACCATCTGAATAATCATGTGGTTTAATATTACAACTTTTATAATGAACTTTATTTCCTCTTAACATTTGTAAATCTTGTACATAATTATAATTGATAGGTTTAATAGGATCGGTAATATTATTTAATATTGCTAATAGATCTTTTTCATTATTATTATTATATTTTTCTTCTAACATTTTAGTTCTAGCACAAGATATATTAAGTGATTTCTGTCTTAGATCCAAGTCAATATTTTTTAAAGATGGTTTATCAATAGAATATGGTGGATTAGCGGGTGGAAATTCATTTTTATAAATTGTTTTATAAGTATAAGAACACACTGTTCCAATAGATGATGAAGCGCATTTTTCTTCTTTAACAATATCATAATCGTATGATTTTGTATTATTATTTATACTATTGTATGGAATATCATTAAATGGTTTAATATCTAAATCATAATTCATTATAATTATCTATAATATAATTTTAAAATTATTTAGTGTATTATTTATAGAAAATAATTTATAATTTAAAAATAGAATAAATATAATGACACATTATAAAATATCATCACGGAATATAAATAAAATTAAAAATAAAATTATTCCAAATAATATAGTAATATGTTATTATTATACAGACACATGTCCTTATTGTGTTATGATAAAAGGTTTATGGAAGGAGATAACAAATATATATAAAAATGATAGTAAAATAATATTAATTTCTATAAATAGGGAAGATATGACTCAATTAAATGATAATATGCAAATTGATTTAGTTCCATCATTTATAGCATATAAAGGGGGTAAAAATATAGCGGAATTTTCAAAAAAGAGAGAATATGAAAATATAATTAATTTTATAAATAAATATCAAAATAAATAATTTTTATTTAAAGATAACACTTTATTATTAAATATTATGAGTTCTAGTACCAAAGGTGATGGTAATTCTTTTATAAATAATTTATTAGAAAGTCATAAAGAACCAACTGAAGATGAATTAAATGATTTAAAAACGATGGTTAGTGATTGGTTTAAATATGATGATCAAATTAGAAAATTACAAATAGCTATTAAAGAAAGAAAAGTACATCAAAAAGCATTGCAAGGAAAAATAGAAAAATTTATGTTTGATTACCAATATAAAGATTTAAATACACAACATGGAAAAATAAAAGCTAATGAAAGAAAAGTAAAGGTTCCTGTTAAAATGACAGAAATAAAAGAAAAAATATTAGAGTTAAAACATTTGTCAGGAGAAGAGTTATTAAATGAAATTTTCAATAAAGAAAATAGACCGACTATTTTAAAAAAAAATATAAGAAGAGTTATACCATCTGTAAATTTACAAATTTAATTAAAAATCATTACATTCAATAAATTCATAACCCATCATTTTATCATATTCATAATTAGTAGAATAATATGTTTTTCTAATATTAAATTTATTAATATATTTTTGACAATTAATACATGGTTTAGAATATTTAAGTACATTACAGTTACTAATTCTAACAACAAATAGTTCAGATTTACTTAGAATATCTTTATTTATTTTTTTTTTAGTTGCATTATTAATTGCAACAATTTCAGCATGCATACTATAATTATTTCTAGCTTGATTTGTAAAAATATTGTAACCTTTACCAATTATATTTTTTTTATAAACAATAATTGCACCATGTTTTTGAAACATATTAGACTGTTTTGCTAAATCAGCAGCAATATTTAAATAATATTGACGACGCATATTAATATTTTCAGATAATTCAAAATCAAAATATTGAAAATAAAGTGAAGTACATATAACTTCATTTTGTAGAGATTTTAATTCTTTTTTGATATTTTTATATTCTTCATTTGTTTTAATATTGTAAATTTTATCAATTGAGTTTTTCAGTGCAGCTCTAGAATCAATCATTATACTAAATATAAATTGTCAATTTATAAAATATAAATTAATTGATCATCATTTTTTTTAATAATATTGAATAAAAAGTACATTTTTATATTTATTTATATTTTTAAGAAAAGATTTATAAATTTGAAATTATTTAATGAAATGTACTTTTTTTTATAATAAATATATAAATAAAAAATGATTATATATATTGTGTATATATTTTATCTATAATATTATTTAATTTTAATAAATGACAAGAATAAATCTAGACGAAACTTATGATTTAGAATTAGATGAAACTTCCGCAATAAATAAACAACCATCATTAATATCAATTCAATTAAAACCTCATCAATTAGCATGTTTAAAAAAAGCATCTATTATGGAAAAATTTGGAAGTATAAAATATAATATAGATGGTTCTAAACATAATGATATATATAATACATGTTTAAATGGTCAATATAATATTAATACTAATATAGGTATAATAGGTGATATAGTTGGTTATGGTAAAACTTTAACAGCATTATCAATAATATCTGAATGTAAATTAGATGATATTTTTTTAAATAAAAAATATGAAAAAAGTTTTATAAGTAATTCTAATTATTCATATTTTAGTTATTCGACAGATAATAAAATTATAAAAAAAAATACTAATATGATTAATTCTACATTGATAATTGTACCACGGGGACCAGTTTATGTACAGTGGGAAAAAACTTTAAAACAAGATACTAATTTAAAATATTTAGCAATAGATAATTTAAATTTTATAAAAAAAAATTTACCAAATCCGGAAAATATTACAAATGAAATTATATTAGAATATTTTAATGATTATGATGTTGTATTAATTAAAAATACAACATTAGAAGTATTATTTAGATATTATAATGAATATTTTTATAATAATATAGCAACAGCATCATGTTTTAATTATTTATTCAGATGGAAGAGAGTTATGATTGATGAAGCACATGATATTATTAAAACTATACCAATATTACATTATTATTATTTATGGTTAATATCTGGGACTTATGAAGAATTAATTAATTCAATAAGATCACCTACTGCTATCTTATATGATATTCGACAAGTATTTAATGATATTAAAAATATTAAATTAATGTTAATTAAATGTAAAAAAGAATTTGTAAGAAATAGTTTTAAGTTACCTGTACCTGAAGAAAAATATTATTTATGTAAAATGCCAATACAATTTATGGCAATTAAAGATTTAATTTCAAATAGTATAATTGATAAATTAAATGCAAATGACATTGTTGGTGCTATTAAAGAATTAGGTGGTAAAACAGAAACAGAAAATGATATGGTGGAATTAGTATCTAAAGATATAAATACAGATATTGAAAATAAAAAAAAAGAAATAGATTATGTAAATATATTAGATATACCAGATGATATTAAAAGTCAAAGATTAGATAAGTTAAATAATGATTTAATTAATTTAAATGATAAATTAAATAATCTCAAAAAAAGAGTTACAGAATTATCTAATAAAACATGTGCTATTTGTATGGATATTTTAGATAAACCTATAATCTTAAAATGTACTCATTCATATTGTGGTGTTTGTTTAATTAATTGGATAAATAAAAATTCTAAATGTCCTGAATGTAGAAGTATAATTAATACAGATGATATGATTGCGATAACAAATAATAAAAATGAAATAACTAATGAAAATACATTATTAACAAAAGTCGATACATTAATTAGTATTATTAAAAATAAAATAACTGGTAAATTTCTTGTTTTTAGCAAATATGAAACAGGTTTTAATTCAATTATTGAAAAACTTAAAGAAAACAATATCTCATATGGTGAATTAAAAGGTACAACAAATCATATGATGAATATTTTAGATGATTTTAAAACTTCTAAAATAAAAGTTATATTATTAAATACTTATCATGCTGGTTCGGGAATAGATATTAGTTTTGCAACAGATGTAATAATATTTCATTCAATGGGTTTATATAAAAATCAAGCGGTTGGTAGAGCGCAAAGAGTTGGTAGAAACGATAAATTATTTATTCATAATTTATGTTATGATCAAGAAATGCCTAAAAATAACTAAAAATAAAATAAATATATAATTAGTATTAATAAAAAAAATGATTATTAGATGATGAATATAATATATCATCTTGATATGAATATTACTACTATTATTTATTACTTTACAAATTATAATAATATTTCATACAATTATAATATTTCAGACTATTACAATATGTTAGTAAAAACAATTACTTCGTTTAATAATAATTCGTTAGAATTATTTAATAATATTAATTTTGATAATAAATTACTAAATATTACAGTAACATTTTCAATTATTATACTAATTCAATACGCTTATATTTATTATATTTTAGGAGAACTTTCAAGATTAGAAACAAAAATTTTAAATGTAACAGAAGATATGATTAAAGAAAATATTGAAAAGAATATTGAAAAAAATATTGAAAAAGATATTGAAAAAGATAATATTAATCCAAATAAAAGACAATGTTTGGGATTCAATATTAAAAAAACAAATAATTTGCCAAGAAGAAATCCTAAAAGATCTACAAATAATGATATTAAAACTACTAAAAAACTAACTTTTGATGATTTCTACCAAGAACAAAAAAAATTTATTAAAGATAATTATCCTGATTTTAATGCAAAAAAAATTTACATGCACGCAAAAAAATGTTATACAGAAGGATATGCTTATGTTGATTAATTAATTTAATTAATAAATCTTAATAAAAATAAAAAATTATATAATTTTTATTATTTAAGCTTTGGGTTTACGACCTCTTTTTTTTAGGACTTTTTTTAACTTTATTTTTATTGCATCTGCTGGTTTTAGAATTTCTATGTTGATTAGATTTGCATGATTTGGATGATTTTTTTTTGGTTGTAGTGCGTTTTTTCCACTTACCTGCAGCAACCATAGCTGCAACAAATTTTTTAACTTGACAGAATTTGCCTTTATGTTTCATATAAACTTTTCTTGTAGGTTTACCAGAAACTCTTTTGTATATTACACGTTTTTTACCACATATAGATTTTTTTCCAATTACTTCATACGCTTTTTTTACACCTCCTCCAATTACAGTAGTCATTTTTCTATAATAAATATAGAAAAAAAATAATTAAACTACCAATTTAACCGCACTTCCTAATCTTAAATCTGTATTTAGCATTATTTTATATCCAGCATCAATTATATTTTTACATAAATTATATTCTTCTGATGGAACAACATTATATTTAGAACCATCTTCTTTATCAATAACTAAATTATTACCATCAAAATATGGATAAACTAATTTATCAAATACCTCTGATCTTGCACCAAAAAATGATAATCCTACATATTCTACTTCCATATATTTATTATCAGAAGTTTCTTTCCATTTATCTAATTCTTCTTGATTTAAATATTTAAAACCACCATATTTTGCAAAATAATCCCTATCTATTTTTTTTATAACATTATAATTAATTGCATCATCGGTTTTATACATTCCTGATACAACATCATATTCATCTAATGAATTAATCATATCAATAATTTGTTGTGGTGTGAACAACATATTATGATCGATTGAAATCCAATAATCATATTTAGTATTATTAAATGGTTTATGTATTTCATTATTTAAACCTAAAGTTCTTAAACGTGAATGAATCGATGATTGATTATCACCACATGCAATTAAAAATTCATAATTACCAGATTGCCATAAATAACTCAAAGTATTAGTCCAACATAATAAAAATTTAGAAGAAAAATTTTCTCCTTGAAAAGCTAAAGCAATAATTTTTTTTTTTTTTTCATCTTCTAAAACTTTGTTTTCATCAATTACTAAATTTTCCATATTTCTATTTAGTAATAAATCTTTTTTGTTTATATAGATTTTTATATTTATTTAAAAAGATTATTATTTAATATAGTATGAAAAAATTTATAACACCATATATATATAATTATGCTAAAAAAATAATGCCGAAAATATCTGAAACTGAAGCTGCAGCACTAAATTCAGGTACAGTATCTATTGATGGAAATATTTTCAATGGTAACTTAAAAATAAAAGATTTAATTAATAAATATAATTTTGAATTGAGAAATGATGAAAAAAAATTTATTGATAACGAAACTAATAAATTATGTGAAATTTTAGATAATCATGATATTGAAACAAAACAAAATTTACCACCTTCTGTATGGAAATATATTAAAGATAATAAATTTATGGGACTTGTTATATCTAATAAATTTGACGGATTACAATTTAGTGCCCATGCACATTCAAAGATTGTTGAAAAAATTGCATCACGCAATGGTGCAGCAGCTGTAACTGTAATGGTACCAAATTCTCTTGGTCCCGGAGAATTATTATATCATTATGGAACAGAAGAACAAAAAGCATATTATTTACCTAGATTAGCCAAAGGATTAGAAATACCTTGTTTTGGTTTAACAACATCAAAATCGGGATCAGATGCGGCATCAATGTACGATGAAGGAATTGTTACAATAAAGAATAATGTATTAGGTATAAATGTTACATTTTCAAAAAGATATATTACATTAGCACCCGTTGCATCTTTAATAGGTTTAGCATTTAAATTAAAAGATCCTAATAATTTATTAAAAAAAGGAAAGGAAGGAATAACAGTTGCACTTATATCTAATTCTACACCAGGTATTAATATTGGTAATCGTCATAATCCCTTAAATATAGGATTTATGAATGGTACAATAAGTGGTAATTCTGTATTCATTCCAATTGATTCTGTAATTGGCGGTGAAGAAAAATGTGGTTATGGTTGGAATATGTTAATGGAATGTTTAGGTGAAGGAAGAGGTATATCATTACCTGCATTAGCAGTGGCAACATCAAAATTATGCACATATGGTGTAGGTGGTTATGCACGTATTAGAAAACAGTTTAATATTCCAATAGCAGAGATGGAAGGTATAAAAGAAAAATTAGCAGAAATAGCAGTTAAAAATTATCAATTAATTTCAGCACAAGCTCTTTTTAATTCTATTATTGCAAATAATGAAAAACCACCTGTTTTATCAGCAATTATGAAATATCAATGTACTGAATATGGTAGAATAAGTATTAATCATGGTATGGATATTTTAGGTGGTGCAGCTATTTCAAAAGGACCTATGAATTATTTAGCATCTGCATATAGTGCAATGCCTATAGCAATAACTGTTGAAGGTTCGAATACATTAACTAGATCATTAATAATATTCGGACAAGGATTAAATCGTTCTCATCCACATTTATTAAATATAATTAAAACAATACAAGATGGTAATAATATAGATGAATTTCATAAAAATCTTATTAAAATTATAAAACATAGTATTTATAATTTGAAAACATCTTTATATTATTCTATTTATTTAAAATTATATAATAAAAAAAATAATAATATAACAGAATATTATCAACATCATCTTAATAGAGTTGTTTCTAATTTTGCATTAACATCTAATATTGCATTATTAATGGGTGGTAAAATTAAAACAAATGAATATATATCTGGTAGATATGCTGATATTTTAAGTAATATTTATATGGGATATGCTTGTTTATGGTATTATGAAAAAAATAAACATATAAGTAATATTGATAAACTATTAGAATCTAGTATGAATTATCATTTTAATAATATACAAAATTCTACATATGCTATTTCTAATAATTTTCCAATACCTATTATGGGTTCATTCATTAAAATATTTACTTATCCATTTGGTGATAATTATTACCCTCAAAAAGATAAATTAACAAGTGAAGTAGCTAAATTAATATCTACACCTAATTCAGTAAGAGATTTATTAACTGAAAATATTTTTATATCAAATGATGTAAATGATAGATTAAATCAAATAGGTAAGGGTATTCAAATTTCTTATGATGCAGATATTATAAGAAAAAAATTAAAAAATAAGGAAGTTATTACAGAAAATGAAAAAAAAATTATATCCAAGGCAGATAAATTAGCAGATAAAATTATTCAAATAGATTCATTTGAAAAAATTGGTGATATACATTAATTATTCTATAATTGAATTTATAAATCTTTCTATTTCTTCTGGTGTTTTTTCATTTAAAATAATTGTATGATTCGATTTTTTTAAATCTGTTTCATTGATTGTTAATTTAAAAGCACCTGAATTTTCTTTACTTGTTTCTTTTCTACGTGTAATTGATTTATTAAAATATGGTTGTGCTGTTCTTGATTGTTTTTCATAATGTTCTTTTGAAAAATTTGGAATAATACTTAAATACATATTTTCTGGAGTTACATCAACAAAACACATAAATTCTACATTCCATGGATGTTCTCCTAATTCGTGTTGAAATGTATTATTATTTCCTAATCTAGCTGTTTTTACTTCTGTATTTTTTTTTTTAATTTTTCCATCACCATTACCACCTCCTATTTGTTTAGTTTTAGAACCATCGATAGTACATTCTATATTAAGATTGTTACATATATTATTTATAATTATTTCACCTACATTACCAACATTATTAGCAACTAAATCATTTATTTCTTTAAATTTTGAATTAGACCAATCAATACCATTCATATATTGTTTTTTTTTTTTATCTTCAATTACGTCAATTATCATTTGAGTATACATATTATATTGTTAATTGAAAAAAATTTGCAAGGATAATCATTTTTTTTATATTTTGTTTTCAAAATTTATCTTTTATTTGCGATGTTCTTATATTATAAGCAGAATTTGTAGATAAAAATGCTACAGTAGTCCAATCAATATTTTTAAATTTAATTAAATTCGCTTTTTTATCTTTATTAAAAACAATTCCATAACCTTTTTTATTTGGTAATTCATTAAAAGTTTCATAATATCTCATATTATCTTTTCCGTAACATGTAGAAGGTATATAAATATCGCATTTATTAAACATTTTTACATTTCTTGTTGATGATGGTGTACCCCCATCAGATAATGAATATATTTTTAAAATAGTATCATCATTATCTTTTATTTTATATTTTATATTTTCGTGATATTTAGACCAAACTTGAAATATACATTCTATTTTAATTTTTTTACCATTTGGTTCTTCGAAATTCGAATTTAATTTTTCACTATATATTAAATTAAATCCCTTTACTCTTTTACGAGGCACGCCTTTCCCATCACTTTCAAATAATTGTGGTAAAATAAAACATACATAATCTGCAAATTTATTTGCATGTAAAATAAATTTTAAAGCCAGTTGTCCTCTTAAACCAAATGGTGGATTACCAATTGCTATATATTTATTGTTAATATTATTTGGTGGTAACCAATTCAGAAAATCATGTTTTATTATTTCATCATTTTTTGGTTCTATATCTATACCTATTCTTCTATTTGATGGTAATATATTCAAAAAATTTCCATTTCCAGCAGATGGTTCAATATATATATATTCATTCTCATTTTCATTATATTCACTTAAAATTTCTAATGATTTTTTATAACATTTTTCTGCAGTTTCTTTTGGTGTAAAAAATTGATCTTTTTCTTTAGATGTAAATTTTGTATAATCTATATCTATATTTGCAATTCTCATTAATTCAAAGGTATATAATTTAGGAACATTTTTCAATTCTATCCATCTTTTTATTGTTCCTTGTGCGATATTTAATTCTTCTGCTATATTTTTTATACTTTTTTCTTTCAAAATATTATGTAATATATTTAATAAATTATTATCATTTAAAGTCATTATTTGTATAATTAATAATAATATTTATATCATTTTTTATTAAGATATGAATAAATATTTAGATATAATTGTTACACAAAATGCATGGAAAAAAATTTTTGAAATTTCAAAAAAAAATAATATTAATAATTTCTTATTATCAGCAAATAGTGGTGGTTGTAATGGTTTTAATTATGATTTTAAAACAATTGATTCAAATAAATATAAGTATATTATTAATAATAATAAATTTAAAAGTATAATTATAAAAAAAGAAAATAAAAATATATTAATTGATCCAAAATCTGAATATTTACTTTGTGGTACTAAAATTGATTATATTTTCGAAAATTATTCAAAAGGTTTATTTGAAAATAAATTTGTATTTATTCCTAATAAAAGTTTTGCTACTTCTTGTGGTTGCGGTACTTCATTTTCTATTAGGTAATTTTTTTTGTTTTTTTTTTTTATAGATATATGGTCTCTTTGGTGGTTCTTCCTCATCTTCCTTTTCCAAATTATTATTTATATTTTTTACAAAATTGAATTCTTCAACTAATATATTTTTTAATTTATTTAAACTGAATAATAATATTTCATCCTTTTTTATTTTTTTTATTATATTTTCTAAAATTTTAATTGCATATTCTTTTGTAATTTTAAACATTAATTTTTTTTTTTTAATAAATTATCATTTTTTAATAACCTCTTACTAATAATCTATCATTATTAATTCCTATTGGATCATTGGAATTTACTGGAATATTTGCTGATAAACCTTTTTCATTTTGTTTCACAGCCCAATTATCAATACTATTTGATTTATTTGGAATACAATATAATGTTCCACCAAATATTAACAAATATTCTTTTTTACATTCACTTTTATTTTGAACGATATATAAATCACTAAATCTATTATTATAATATTTATTTATTAAATCAAACATTTTATATCATATATAATTAATTTTTTTTTATATATATTTTAATAGAGTATTATATTTAATGATTTTAAATTTAAACACAAAAAGATGTTTTAATATTTTTTTAATTTGTTTATTATTTATTGCAACTGTATTATCATTAGTAACTATATTATCAACTAATGATAATCTAAATGATAATATAGATTTTTCTATTATAATTTTAGTATTATTATTTTTAATAATTATTTTCTATTTTATTAGAACAATGAAATTAAATAAAAGTTCTACTATTAATAAATATGAATCTATAAATTTAAATAATAATATTAATCCTGAATATTTTGTTAATTATCAAAAATTTGATAACAAATATCATGTTAATTGTGAAAATACAAATTATTATAGAAATTTTAATAATCATAAATTAATTACTGATAATGAATCAATTAATTACGATGAATTATATCAGAATGATAATAATATAATTAATAATGAAGATGAATTAATTGATAATAACGAATTAACAAATGATAACGAACTAATTAATAATGATGATGTTACTATGGATATTTATGATGAAAATAAAATAGATGATTTAAATAATTATGATATTGAAACATATGATAATATAAGTGATGAAGAAGATGAAGATTCTTTAAATTTTTATGAATAATTTTATTATATTTTTATTTAATAGAATAAACTTTTATTATGTACATGTATCCTCAACCACCTGGTACATTATTTATAATACCAATATTAAGTTATTATATTATATTTTTTGCATTATTTTATTTATTTGCATTATTTTCAAACAGTAAATTTACATTGCTTAAATTATTATTTATTGCTATTTTTGGATTAATTATTACAATACCTTTAACCATGACATATTTCTATTTTACTAAAAATGTATATGTTACTAGAGAAGATGAAATTAAAAATAATAAAGTTAATAGTATTGCATCAGCCAAAGATAGTATTAAAAATACATTAGGTCCTAATGCTAAAATTAAAATTATTGACGATATGGTTATTGGAATAATTGACAACGATTTAATAGAAGAATTTACTGATTTAACATCAAGTGAAAATGATTGCAGTGGTTATGAAACATCTAAGTGTGATATATCATCTATTAAAAAAGTATCCAAACAAATATTAAAATTATATCCTAATGGCATCGGTAATATTACTATTATGGTAAAAAAAATTTCTGACGGACTTTATAGTCAACAATGTAGTATATTATTAAGTGGTAGTCCATTCGGATCTTGTAAAAAATTATTAGAAAATGGAATAAAATATGGTAGTTTTAATCAAGAGTTTGATGAAGAATTACCAATTGATTTTGAACCAGATCCTGATGAACCACCAATTGATTTTGAACCAGATCCTGATGAACCACCAATTGATTTTGAACCAGATCCTGATGAACCACCAATTGATTTTGAACCAGATCC
>Ga0181553_10000034_pt1 | contig 86959 bp, 79 predicted proteins | sample 011ome_17_FD_133753 | JGI IMG/M metagenome (GOLD analysis project Ga0181553, IMG submission 133753) | Coastal salt marsh microbial communities from the Groves Creek Marsh, Skidaway Island, Georgia - 011502XT metaG (megahit assembly) | ecosystem: Environmental > Aquatic > Marine > Intertidal...
AACGTCCTCTTCTACGACCTCCAGGTGATGAATCAGTTCCTCATTACTGATAACTTCCCTGGCGACACGCAAGCCGCGTATCAGGGGGATACCAGCTCCCAGCAAGGCGCCAAGTGTTCTGGAGAAAATAGCCACATCACGGTGAATCAGTAATTTTCCTGCAATAGGCAAATCAAGCATTATCGCGTCCTTTTGCCTTTTCCTTTCTTTGTCCGAGTTCAACCATCGCCACCAGTACACCACGCCAAAAACTGCAGGGATGATCAGCCAGCCATAACTTTGCAAGCCATTGCTGAGACTTAACAGGAATTCCGCCGATGAAGGAATGTCCGACCCTACATCTTCAAACATCGCAGTAAATTGGGGCACCACGTAAATCAGGAGAAGAGCGACTGACAAGATACCGGTAATCAGCAGAACAATTGGATATGTCAGCGCAGAAATGACCTGCTTCTTTGTTTCCTCTGCCGTTTCAAGGAAGTTCACAAGATCAGGTAACAACTGATCTAGTATACCCCCTGTTTCACCGGCCCGAATAATATTGATATACAGCTTTGAAAATACATCAGGCCTTGTTTCCATCGCATCAGCGAGGCTTTTACCTTCCTTGACATCTCGCCTGAGAGAAACCACCAGGCGCTTCATATGTTCTTTTTCAGTGATACCTTCCAGAAGACTGAGCGCCTTATCGATAGGGATCCTGGCTTCAACCAGCGTGCTCAGACCATTGGTAAAATCAACAAGGTCTGCATTTTTTATTTTTCCGCCGGCACGCTGAAGGCTGCTTCTTGAGGTACTTTTTATTTTTACCGGAACCAGCTTCTGAGACTGAAGCATTGCGATTGCTTCACGCTCGGAATCCGCACTGAGCTGACCTGTTGTCATTTTGCCGTGTACATCGCAGGCCTGGTAGTGGTAGTAGTTAACACTCATACCGCACGCGTCACCCTGACAACTTCCTCAGGCGTTGTCAGTCCAGAACTGAGTTTTTCAAGCGCATCTTCCCTAAGGGTTTTCATACCTTCCTTGACACCCTGCTGGCGTATCACATTGGCATCAGCGCCACTGGTTATCAGGTGGCGGATTTCGTCAGACATCATCAACAGCTCGTAAAGGCCTACCCTGCCCCGGTAACCTGTGCCACCACAGCGTTCACAGCCTTTACCACGCTTTATCGTTGGATAATCTTCCAGCTTCACTTCCAGCACATTGGCTTCATCTTTGGTCAGGTCTACTTCTTCAGAGCAGTCTGTACAAACACGCCTTACCAGTCTCTGCGCCTGGATTCCCAACAAACTGGAACTGATCAGGTAACTCTCCACTCCCATATCCTGCATACGGGTAACAGCACCGGCAGCATCGTTGGTATGCAAAGTAGAAAACACCAGGTGTCCCGTCAGCGCAGATTCAATTGCGATTTCTGCTGTTTCATGATCACGTATCTCACCAATCATCAGGATGTCCGGGTCCTGCCGCACAATAGAGCGAAGTCCGGAAGCAAAGTCCAAACCTATGCGGGGGTTTACCTGGATTTGTGTAATACCATCAAGCTGGTATTCCACCGGGTCTTCTACCGTGATGATCTTATGTTTTTCGTTATGAATTTTTTCCAACGTACCATAGAGCGTGGTTGTCTTACCGCTGCCGGTTGGCCCTGTAATGAGAATCAGCCCATGCGGCTGCGAAATTACTCGTGAATAATCTTCCAATACTTTCTCAGGCATACCCAGTGCGGCAAGCTCGATGCTGAGATCCCCGCGGTCCAGGATACGCAAAACTACAGATTCACCCAGAACGCCTGGCAAGGTAGAAACACGCATATCCAGCTCACGGTCGCCCACGCGGTAATCTATACGTCCATCCTGGGGCAAACGTTTTTCGCCAATATCCAGCTTGGCCATCAGCTTCAGCCTGGAAGCAACAGCAGACTGGATTTTGATAGGCAGTTTTTCAATGCGGGTCATAATGCCGTCAACACGACAACGCACTTCAAGATGATTTTCTGTTGGCTCGAAATGGATGTCACTGGCATTCAAGTCCAGTGCCCGGGCAAACAGGTGATTCACAAGGCGAATGATTGGCGCTTCAGAATCCAGGTCTGAAAATTCATCATCGTCGCCAAAGCCAGAAACAAATGCGTCATCCGGATCGGCAATTTCAGGAGACAGCTCTGCGCGCCAGAACTTGGTGAGTCGCGCCACTTCATCTGTATTGCTGACTCTGAACCGCACATCATCCCCAACGACGAACCGAACCTTGGCGCGGCTTTCTATACTTGGCACCCTGTTGCACACAAGCTCCAGGCTTTCGCTGAAATTCTGCGCAGGCGCAATACCTTCTGGCTCAAGAAGCTGGCTGAAAACCGGTAATGTCAGGTGAGCATTTTCCATCAGTGATTACCTAGCTTTTCTTGCTAAAGCCTGTGACAGTAATTGAGCCTGTGTACTGTCGACGGTTGCGGTTAATGTTAAATTCTGTGATATGTAATTTCGGTCTTGAGTTTTCAAGCAGGTCCAGAAACTTGAGTATATTTTCCTGCTCAATCACAAAATCCATTTCCTGGATAACCATGAGCCAGCTTTCCGTTTCTGAAAATCGTGGCGTGCTGTATTGGCGGACCAGCAGATCTGCTTCATCAACGGCCTGGCGCAATTGACGCTGGACGCTGCTACCAATCAGGTTTGGATCTTGTCCAGTGAATACCCAGCTTTCCAGTGCCGCGACTTCTTCTCGCTTTAACGCTTCCTCGTCCTTGATAAAAGGCGCTTCTTCGACCATGAAGCGTAATCTATCTATTCGCTGTTCCAGAAATTCAATTTCAGCCAGCCCATCGTTGTAAGAATCATTCAACATGGGAATAACGCGCACTATAACCACAGCAAAAAATAGTATTGCTGCAAGGCCGACCAGTTTTTTCTCGTTACTTTTCATTGAGTCTGCTTACCGTCCCTGAGAAATAATCGGATATTTTTCTTCGTAGGCTTCAAAATCAACACTGCTGAGATTCATGCGAATACCAAATTGAGAGCCACCTCCACGTGTATTGGTACTTTGGCCCACATTGTAAAACTCTTCTTTCTCTGCCAGCAGTTCAACAAGGTAAGCAGGATCATCGGTGGAGCCTGTAATATCAATAACACCTTCGTTGATTGAGAATGATGTCAGCGAACTCTGGATAACTTCATTAAGAGATACCATCACGTTCGCAATATCCTGGTCTGGGTATTCATCCATCGCACCCCACTCTTCTTCCATATCGAAAATGGACGCTTGCAATCTCCGGGGTTCAGCTGTCATTTCCTGAACACGCTCCAGTTCATTTTGCAGATCCCGAATCGTCAACCAATTGGAAACAAACGGCGCGAACAATAAGAGGACCATGCATGCCGCGACGACGCCTGCGGCTTTACTTTTGCGTGAAAAATTAATGCGTTTTTCTTCTTCGATTGCGCCTGCAGGCAAGAAACAATACTGGGGCACTGGCTCAACCGTCCTGTTGAGAGATTGCCAGTCTGCAAGTGCTGTCATGTTTTTTACGGATTCACCCTTGAGCTGACCTGTTTCCAGTTCCCACTGCTTGGCAAAAACATCCTGCTCAAGATCAGCTTTGTTCACAGTCAACAATCTGAGTATTGAATCGCTTTTTATCTGAAGGAAGGAAATAGTCTGCCCTTCTTCATCGTTGATCAGGATGACCTTGTCCTCATCATTTTCCTTGTCTGCCAGGGCGAGACTTCTGGGCATGATGGCGCTTAAAAACAGGCCCTGTTTTTCAAAAGCCCGGAACAGTCTGTTTGTTTCACCTTCATTGAACCAGAGAGCTACACCTTCCTGGTTCTTGGCATTCACTGCAAGAAGAAGGTTTTCTTCGTAAGCCGGGATAAGTGAGTGGGATTGCAACTCCAGTGCCGAACGCACCAGCTTTTCTCCCCCCACATTCATATTGAATGACGTAGCAATGAAGTCATTGGTTGGCAGTAAGAGCAATATCCGGCTGGATTCGCTTTTGGACTGAAGTGCCCTGGCTGACCGCGCCATGGCATCGAAAAAATGCTCCTCTCCTTGCTGTGTAATCTCTGCGGTATTTCCAGTTGCCGTGTTAATCAGGGATTTATCAAATAACAGCAGGCTCGTATCCACATCCTCCAGAATCTCTGAATGATTTCCGGAAGGCAGAAATGCCTGGATTTTCAGGCCCAGTTCCCGGACGGGGATTTTTTCAAGAAAAGGAAGACCCATATTCATGAGTGAGATTACAGTTGACTCGCCTATAAGATATTGAATTTTAATTTATTTTTAGCCCGTCCCCTAGCATTACAGGGGTTAATTATCTGTTTTACAGATGCCGGGCCTGTACTATGACAACAGGGACACGGAAAAAGTTTATTCTTTTCCGAGCAATTTGCTGTAAATAGCTAAAAACTCTAAAAAATCTCTGAGAAAATTTCCCAATCCGGGAGATAAGTCCTTCCCGCCATAAAAAACGCCCATGTTGATACAACATGGGCGTTTGCTTTAAGTCCTTGAGCGGCGCGGTTTAACTGTTGCCGCTTCTTTCCATCTGTACCAGATAGTCGACGATTTTAAGCATTTCGGTTTGAGTTGAAACGCTGCCGCCAACAGACACCAGGTATTTTCCATTGACAACCATACTTGGAACACCGCGGGCACCATAATCTCGCATACGTGTCCCTGCTCTTTTTACTGCTGAGACGACTGAAAAAGATTTCCAGGTTCTGTCAAAGTCTTCACTTGATACGCCTTCGCGAACAAAAACGTCCTTCACAGCATCTTCTGTCTGAAGATAGTTCCGACGTTGGTTAATTTCATTGAATACTACTGGGTGAATATCCTCTCTCACTCCCAGCGCTTCTGCAGCGTAGTAAATCTGGGCATGGGTTTCCATAGTCGAATTCCACATTCCCGGACTTCTGACAAAGGCCACATCAGAAGGCAGTTTACCTTCCCAGCTTGTGATCAAGGGTTCGAATGCATAACAGTGCGGACAGCCATACCAGAAGATCTCGGTGACTTCGATTTTGTTGGGGTCAGAGGTTCTGACCGGGCTTGCAATGGTTTCGTAGTGAGTGCCTTCAACATACAAAGCCGGCTGTGCAATGGAAGTAGTGACTACACCACCCAGCAAAGCCAGAATCAATGCTGCTTTGGTAAACAGTTTCATGAATATTCCCTCTTCTTTATCTTTATCGACTTTATCTTTTTCAGCTTTTATCGGTTTTTCAGCAACTAGCCGATCACTAATTATTCCCGAGCTTTCCGGGCCAATTTTCTATACAGGTACAGTCAGTCTTGAATGGTCCGCCTTAACTCATCCTGAATCAACGCAGCCCTGAAACATAAGAAGCAAGTGCGTCTATTTCAGTGTCACTCAAACGGGCAGCTATACTACGCATGACTTCTGCATCATCATTTTGCCTTACGCCATCCCTGAATGCCTTCAGCTGCATTGCAGTATAACCAACATCCTGGCCACTGAGTGATGGATAACCCGCTGATGCCAGACCCTGGCCACCGGGGGAATGACAGGCTGTGCATGCCGCCACACCGATTTCTGCATTTCCTGCCCTGTAAAGGGATTCCCCCAAAGCCACTTTTTCAGGCTCTGCCGCACCCTGAGGCGCAGACTGCGATGCATAGTATGCGGCAACATCAGCCATATCCTGTTCGTTTAACATATTCAGCATACCCGTCATCAAAGGCGCAGGGCGAACACCGCTTTTGATATCCAGCATTTGCTTGAGCAGGTATTTTTCATTTTGCCCGCCAATCTTTGGCACATCAGGCAACTGGCTCATATTGCCATCATTTCCGTGACAAGCCAGGCAAACAGTGATTTTCTGGGCGCCTGCTTCGGCATCCCCCTGGGCCAATGCCTGCCCAAAAAACAGAAACGCCATAGCGGCTATGACTAATTTATATGCATTGATCATTGGACGACGTACTACTACTTTCATCATGCTTCTCTTTCCAGTTCCAGCTTTCGGCAATTCCCGGCTCATCAGACTATAATTTAGGTATGGGGCAATTGATGATCAGGTGCTTGCCCGGGCCCCGATATCCAGGCATCTGATTTTTCTGTCAGACAGCTGTTACAATTCGCTGCCTTATAAAACCGCGCGATTATACCTTAAGGGAACTGGCATTCCCAAGCAGGCAATTCAAGAGTTATGAGTCCTTCCCACCCTGACGACAAACTGGATTTCAGCCAGGCAGCATTCCTGCAAAGTGCAGGCAGGCTGGATCAGTGCCCACCGGATAACGGCGATGAAGTTGCATTCGTTGGCAGGTCCAATGCTGGTAAATCCAGCGCTATCAATACGTTAACAGATCAGCCAAAGCTGGCGCGGACCAGTAAAACCCCCGGCCGAACGCAGCTTTTGAACTTTTTCCAGGTGGCCAATGGCAAATATCTGGTGGATTTGCCCGGTTTTGGCTTTGCCAGGGTGCCGGAAAAAGTGAAAGCGCAATGGGACAAACAGCTTGAAGCCTATTTGCAGCGCAGGCAGTCGTTGCGAGGCCTTATTTTACTGATGGATATTCGCCACCCCCTCAAGGCCTTCGATATGCAAATGATTGACTGGTGCCAGGAGGCCGGAATGCCCGTGCATATCCTGCTCACCAAGAGTGACAAGCTGAAGTCCGGAGCACGTAAAAAATCCCTGCTGGAAACCCGCCGCAGCCTTGAAACCTACGGAGACCTTGTATCCATACAGCTCTTTTCTGCCTTGAAAAATGAGGGTTGTGGCGAGTTGAAGGGAGTTCTGCAGGCCTGGTTAAACCCGGTCTTCTAGCGGCTGAATTAAAAGAAGTGACTGCATAAAAGCAGTTCCTACTAAAAGCAGTTCCTACTAAAAGCAGTTCCTACTAAAAGCAGTTCCTACATGAAAGTAGGCCCTAGCTGTAGGAGAAAACAGCTAGGGCCCAACGCGCTCCTAATTAACCAGGAGATATATCTTCATTTAGCAGGATGGAAAAATCGGGGAGAAAACCAGCCTGCTGTAGTAATTGACCCCACCGGTGTTCAATAGTTCAACCTTTGGCTAAAAAAATTCACGATTTCTGCCGTGGGTGCAATGACACATTAAATACCGCTGAACTGGTCGATATTCGGGCTAGTGGGCGGTATTCCAGTCGCGCCCTGAACCAATGTCTACCACCAGCGGAACATCCAGTGATGCCGCAGAGGCCATCCGGAACCTGACCCCATCGGCGAGCAGGTCCAAATCCGTTTTTGCCACTTCAAAAACCAGTTCGTCATGCACCTGCATGATCATTTGTGCATCCAGTCTTGCCACACTGAGCCACTGGTCAATATCCACCATCGCCCGCTTGATGATATCAGCGGCAGTTCCCTGCATCGGGGCATTGATTGCAGTTCGCTCAGCAGCCTTGCGCAGCATGCCATTGCTGGCCTTGATATCGGGCAGGTACAGCCTGCGACCAAACAGGGTTTCTACATACCCCTGCTCATTGGCCAGCATTCGCGTGTCATCCATATACTTTCGCACCCCAGGATAGCGCTGGAAATATCGCTCGACATATTCCTGAGCTTCAGCCCTGCCAATACCCAGCTGTTTTGCCAGCCCAAATGCTGACATGCCATAGATGAGACCAAAATTGATCGCCTTGGCGCTGCGTCTTTGATCAGACTTTACTTTATCCAGAGCCACGCTGAAGATTTCACTGGCTGTTGCCTGGTGCACATCAAGTCCCCTGGAAAAGGCTTCGCAAAGGCCTTCATCACCGGACAGGTGAGCCATGATACGAAGCTCAACCTGTGAATAATCTGCGGCCATCAACACCTTGCTCTTTTCCGCAACGAATGCCTGGCGAATACGGCGCCCTTCCTCAGTGCGTATTGGTATGTTCTGCAGGTTGGGGTCTGTTGATGAAAGCCTTCCGGTTGCTGCAACTGCCTGCTGAAAGTTACTGTGAATGCGATTGGTCTCAGGATTGATATCTTGAGGCAAACGATCCGTGTAGGTCGATTTCAGTTTGCTTAATCCCCGGTATTCCAGAATCACTTCCGGCAAGGGGTATTCAAGTGCCAGTTCCTGCAATACTGGTTCAGCCGTTGACGGCTGGCCCTTAGCCGTTTTACTGATGACGGGATAATCCAGTTTTTCATAAAATATCTGCTGCAACTGTTTGGGTGAACCCAGGTTGAATTCTTCCCCTGCTAGTTCATAGGCTTTCTGTTCAAGCTCCAGTAGCCTTGCAGAGAGTTGCTCACTTTGTTTGGCAAGGGCTTTAACATCCAGACTGACACCAGAATCTTCCATGCGGGTTAGCACTGGCATCAGGGCGATTTCAAAATAACGATAGATGTCTGCCAGCTGTCCTGTTTTTTTCAGCTTGCTCTCAAGCACCTGGTGCAGCCTGAAACAAAAGTCCGCGTTTTCTGCAGACCACTTTGCTGCCTTGTCTATATCCAGCTCAGCAAAAGACAGTTTGGTTCTGCCTTTTCCGAGTAGTTCCTCGGGTGTAGCTTTGTCCAACTCAAGATAATGGGAGGTCACTCGATCCATCGTATGTTTATGGGCGACAGAATTCAGCGTATAGGATTGCAGCATGGTGTCATACCGCCGGCCTTTGAGTTCAATTGCGGCAGCACCGAGTACATGAGAGATGGTTTTCAGGTCATGGCCGATCTTGAACACCGTGTTGTTTTCCAGAACAGGCTTAAGCAAACCCAGCGTTTTTTTTCTATCCAGCTGATGCTGACTCTCCAGGCCTGTATGTCCAAATGGCATGTATGCAGCGATGCCCGGCTCAACACTCAGGGATAACCCGATTATCTCGGATTGCTTGTAATGCTCTCCAGTATACTCAAGGCTGATGGCAAGTTTGTCGGCCTTCTCAATACTGGTTATGAATTTTTCCAGTGCCTTTTCATCTGTGATGATCGAATAGTCGACTGATTCCGGTTCAGGTAAAACATCTTCTTCATCTGCCGAAGCTTCCTCCCCCGATTCAAAACCCGGTATCTGAGCAGCCTCGATGCCTTCACTTTCCAGTTCCTTAATCCAGGTCCGAAATTCCATTTGTTTAAAAAGACCTAGCAGTTCAGATTTATCCGGCTCTTCCTGGACGAGCTCCTTCGGCCCAAAGTCCAGTGCGACATCCAGTTTTATGGTGGCAAGATCTCGTGACAACGACAAGGTATCCAGATTGTCACGTAACTTCTCACCAATTTTTCCTTTGATTTCATCTGCTTTTTTGACGAGCTCGTCCAAAGAACCATACTCGGCCAGCCATTTCACCGCTGTCTTGGGACCCACTCCAGGCACGCCCGGAATGTTATCCGCCTTATCTCCCATGAGCGCCAGGTAATCAATAATCAGCTCGGGAGGCAGTCCGAATTTATTGATCACGCCGTCCACATCCAGTTTTTCATCTGTCATGGTATTCAGGAGAGTGACGTGTTCATTGACCAGCTGAGCAAGATCCTTATCCCCGGTGGATATCAGCGTCGGCATTTTCTCTGTCCATGCCTGCTGTGCCAGCGTCCCTATTACATCATCTGCCTCTACACCCTCCACAGCAATCAAAGGCAGGCCCATAGCCTTGATGATCAGGTGGATGGGCTCTATCTGGCTGCGCAGTTCATCGGGCATGGGCGGACGGTTAGCCTTGTAGTCCTTGTACATGTCATTGCGGAATGTTTTTCCCTTGGCATCAAATATCACAGCGATATGGCTATCAGGATAATCCTTCGCCAGCCGGCGAATCATGTTAATCACCCCTTTCACGGCACCAGTGGGCTGGCCTTTGCTGGATGTGAGCGGTGGCAGGGCATGAAATGCTCTGAACAGGTAGGAAGAACCATCAACCAGGACTAGGGGACTTTTATTCATTCTGCTGCTTTATTCTGTTGTATTAATTGTTGTTAAGTCTTGCGGTCATTGACGGCAACGGTTAAATGCCCCGGCCAGTGACAGCATTAATTGATTATATGAAAGGGCATCATCAAGGCTGCTGCCAAGAACATCCGCTTCCACGAAGCGCAATCCATCCACATCCAACTGGTTTTGAAGAAATTCAGAATTCACCGAGGCGCTTACAATAATGCACCTGGCATTGGTGACTTCCAGAATATTTTTTACTTCCAGGATTTTCCGAATGCCTGGCTGTATTTCTTCGTTTCCCGTAAAGCTGGCTTCGTGGGCAAGACCCGCCTGTTTTTCAAAATACTGGAAGGCATCATGGTATACCACATAGGGTGGAAAGCTGGTGGTATCCAGCAGTTGTTGGATGTCCTTTTCAAGCTTTGCAGTTTTTAGCTGGAATGCTGCGAGATTATTTCTGAAAACCGCCTCATTCCCTGGGTCTAAATCAACCAGCATGCTGGTTATCGATTTCGCAATTGCGGCGGCATTGGATGTATCCAGCCATACATGGGGATCTGCCTGATCGCCCAGTGCGTGAATAATAATTGGCAGATCCATCGCCGTTACTATCCTGGCATCAAGATCACCAATGATACGGTCAAACCCGGTTTCCAGTGCAGGCCCCACCCAGACGAATAGCTCGGCTTCCCCGATTTGCAGACGCTGGGACGGCCGTAATGCAGGGTGGTGTGGATCCTGGGTGCCATCAAGAATTACGGTCGGATTCGATATCCCGGATGTGATTTCGTTGGCTATAAGCTGCAAGGGCAAAATAGTGGTGACAAGCTTTACCTGGGCATAGCCGGTCGAACTCACACAAAGAAAGATCAGTAAATATAATAGACGGACAAATAACACGTCAGGAAAAGCCTTTTTGCAGCAACTTCACAACAACCCGCACCTGTGCCCGGATTGCCACCAAAACAGGGCTGCTATGATATATTACCCCGGCCAATTACCACAGGACTCAAGGCTAATCAGACCAATGTATACTGGCCTCGCCCTGTAAACGATTAATTTTCCCCGACTGTATTTTTGTGAACCCAAATACTTTAATTTCCGCCCGGGATATATCCCTGCAATTTGGCCAGCGCAATATACTGAATGATATTTCATTCAGTATTTCCGAGCGCCAGATTGTCACCCTGATAGGTCCCAATGGCGCTGGAAAAACCAGCCTTGTAAAAATAGTGCTTGGTTTACTGAAGCCTTCAGATGGCTGTGTCGAAACCAGAAACGGATTGCGCATTGGTTATATGCCGCAACGCCTGTACATTGATCAGAGCATGCCGGTATCTGTTGATCGCTTTCTCAAGCTGGCAGTGAATGCCAACAACAATGAAATTGACCGCGCACTCTCTGAAGTGGGAGCAACGTCCTTAAAAGATAACCTGCTCTATTCGTTATCGGGTGGCGAGCTTCAGCGTGTACTTTTAGCCAGGGCATTGATACAGGATCCTGATCTGCTTGTTCTTGACGAGCCTGCACAAGGTGTTGACGTGAATGGCCAGGCAGAACTCTACAGATTGATCAGTGATATCCGCGACCGGCATTCCTGCGGCATTCTGCTGGTTTCCCATGACCTGCACCTGGTCATGTCTGCAACAGATGAAGTCATTTGTTTGAATCAGCATGTCTGTTGCCATGGTCATCCTGAACAGGTCAGCAATGACCCTGCATATCTGGAATTATTCGGGAAAAAGGATGCTGAGGCGCTCGCGGTTTATACCCATCATCACAACCATAGTCATGGCCTGCATGGTGAGATAGTCGATGGTGACACCGATGGCTGATTTTATTTTTCGTGCTTTGCTGGCCGGATTGCTGGTTGCGCTTATAGCAGGGCCATTAGGGTGTTTTGTTGTATGGCGCCGGATGTCTTATTTTGGAGATACGCTCGCACACTCAGCACTATTTGGTCTCGCCCTTGGGTTGTTGCTGGACATCAGTCTTGAACTTGCAGTTATAGTTGCCTGCCTGGTGCTGGCCGTAATCCTGGTGCTTCTTGAAAACCGCCGAGAATTGTCCACGGACACCATCCTTGGCATTCTCGCACACAGCTCTCTTGCCCTTGGCCTGGTTATTATGAGTTTTACTGACAACCAGCTGAATTTAATGGCTTATCTTTTTGGTGACCTGCTGACTGTTTCCAACAGGGATCTTATCTGGATAGGCGCTGTAGTGTTTGTCGTCCTTGGTATTTTGTACAAAAACTGGAGCAACCTGCTAACCATCACGCTGCATGAAGAACTTGCCAGAGTTGAGGGGCTAAACGTTATTCGTGTGCGGCTTTTACTCATGCTGTTAATTGCACTCATCGTTGCCGTGTCGATGAAGGTCATTGGCATCCTGCTGATAACTTCACTCCTTATTATCCCGCCAGCCTGCGCACGTATTTATTCACGTACACCTGAGTCCATGGCCGCAATCGCCAGTATCATTGGTTGTATGTCGGTATGTGGTGGCCTGACAGCTTCATGGTTCTGGGACACACCTACCGGCCCCAGTATCGTGGTCACAGCAAGCCTGCTGTTTGTTCTGAGCCGCGTGTCAGGGATAAAAGGAAGTGCTGCCAGTCACCAGGAATACTAGTCCAGTGATTCGCTGTATGACTTGATGGCCTGGAAATTATCCAGCATCTTTTGTGGTTCGTAAGGCGGCTTCAGAAAGCCCACGTTATTACCAAGTGGATCAATCAGCATCACCTCACCGTTATGATTGACCAGGTAATTGTCATCATCAATCCGGGTATAGTTAAACGTCAGGTTCATATTTCTGGCCATTCGGTAAACATCGGTGTAATCCCCTGTCGCACCAATAAAGTCAGGATTGAAATACCGCACATAATTGCCTAGCACTTCACTCGTGTCTCTTTCCGGATCAACACTCACCATGATGACCTGCACGTCGGCGGTATCACCGCTGTCTTTCAGCAAATCATAAAACTGTTTAATAGAAGCCAGTGTGATTGGACAAATATCCGGACAGTAGGTGTAACCGAAAAAGATCAGAGACCATCGGCCTTGCAGTGATTCATTTGTGAAGACTTCTTCGTCTTGGTTAGTAAGACTGAACTCGTCAAGAATGATCGGCGAATCGTAAACAAACAGTGCATCGTTTCTCAGCTGCGCCGGTGTCACTATTGTGACCGTCATCAAGATAAAAACCAGCAGCCCGCCGCTAACCAGGGCCGCGCTGGCAAGAACTGCGATCAAAATTTTGAAACGGGAGTTTTCCATGAACATGTCTGCCTGCGCGTTTGCGCTTAGGTCAGGCTTTTACAGGTAATGGTCTACCAGCAAGGCGATAAAGAGAACAATGAGGTACACAATGGAATAACGGAAAGTCGTTAGTGCTGCTCTTGGCTTGTCGGTAAACATCAATTGCAGGGAGTAATACATGAAGCCACCGCCGAGCAATATCGCTGATACCAGGTATACACCGCCACTCATGCCTGTCAGATATGGCAATACTGTCACCAGGCACATGATGATTGTGTAAAGCAGTGTATGCAATTTGGTCAGACTGTCGCCATGGGTGACCGGGAGCATGGGGATATCCGTTTTCGCGTAATCAGTTTTGCGATGAATCGCCAGTGGCCAGAAATGTGGAGGCGTCCAGGCAAAGATAATCAGTACGAGCAGCAAGGCATTGGGATCAATGGTGCCGGATACTGCAGACCAGCCAAGCAAAGGCGGCATCGCACCGGAGAGACCCCCGATGACAATATTCTGTGGCGTCGCACGTTTCAAAAACCCGGTATAGATAATGGCGTAACCGACAAATGATGCCAGCGTCAGCCATGCGCAAAGCGGGTTCACCATGAACATCAGGATGGCCATGCCAAGTACACAAATGGCCAATGCAAACATCAACGCCTGAGTCGTACTTACTCTACCCTGGGGAATGGGTCGCTTGATCGTGCGTTGCATGATGGTATCGACCTGATGGTCAATCAGGTGGTTAACCACGGCACCTGCGCTTGCAACCAGGGCTATGCCGATATTGCCCCAGATCAGGATGTCCAGGGGCACCATACCTGGAACCGCCAGGAACATACCCACGAGCGAGGTCAGGATCATCATCATGACCACGCGGGGCTTACACATTTCGTAATAATCCCGCACGCTGGCTTTTTTAATGCCCGCTTCTTTATATGTTGAGGCGTCACTCATGAGGTTAAAAACATGGAGTTAAAAGTTAGAAAGCAGATACTTTGCTCAATCGGTAATTGAGCGTTACAAGGGTGAGCAATAGTAATGCACCCCCGGCATTATGTGCAACTGCCACCCACAGAGGCAATGAGAAAACGATGTTGCTGACCCCAAGGCTGACCTGAATGATGAGCAAAATCAGCAGTACATGGGTCAACCGGGTCATTTCCCTGCCCCCGGCATTGCGATAGAGCTTGAATATAAGAAAAGCCATCACCAGAGTCACCAGCAATGCCCCAATCCTGTGTGCCATATGGATAGCTACCCTGGCTTCTCCATCCATCTGTCCCCCGAGATAGTTGGGACCGATTTCCTGCGCAACATTAAACCCGTTACCAAAATCCATTGGCGGCCACCAACGTCCCTGGCAGGTGGGCAAATCCGGGCAGGCCAGCGCCGCATAGTTGGAACTGGTCCAGCCACCCAGGGTGATCTGGCAAATCAGTAGAATCAATGCCGCCATGGCCAGTGGTCGCAATGCTACCCATTGTCGGGCAGGAACTGTCGGTTGCTGCCAGGGCCTGTTACTGAGCCTCAGCCCAAGAAGCCACAACATGCTAAGAGTAGTAAACCCGCCAAGTAAATGGGTCGTTACAACCTGGGGCCATAGTTTGAGGGTGACTGTCCACATACCAAACAGTCCCTGGGCAATAACAAGCATCAGCAGGAATAAAGGAAGCTTGAATGGCTGGGCCGGATTGTGTCGATTTTTCCAGGAAATGATATTGACGAAAATAATCAGCAAACCAAGGGTGCCGGCAAAGTAACGGTGAATTACTTCGGGCCATGCTTTATCGGCTTCAAAGGGTGCATCAGGAAAGGCCGCTTCCGCCTGTGCGATTTCCTCGGCCGTTTCCGGCACAGTCAGGAATCCATAACAACCGGGCCAGTCGGGACATCCAAGCCCGGCATCTTCCAGTCTGGTCCATGCTCCAAGGATGACAACGCACATGGCAAATGCCGTGGCAAAAACTACCAGTGAATAAGATGGCTTACCGCTTTTCATACAGTTTCTTTATTTATTTCAATCTTGTGTTGGCTGCTCCCCGGTCGATGCAGAGCAACCTGGGAATCAATATTCAGTAAATTATGGCCCGGATTATTTTCAATGCTGTCATTACTGCCGTACAGTCGTGTCAGCAACTTGGCTGCAGGAATGGTCATGGCGATAATGATCAGAAGGGGAATCACAGTCCAGACAATTTCAGTTGCCGTATGCTTATGGAAAGAGACTTCCCTCTTTTTGGACTTTCTGTATACCACCAGTGACCAGATAATTGCCGCGTAAACAACTACGCCAATCGCCACGCACACCCAGAAAATCAAGATATTTATTTCATTGGCCTGCATGCTGGGAAACCTGTAATTTGTACCATCCTGATCCAGAGAAACCTTAGATTTAATATGGGATCAAAAAACCTGGCCTGCCAGTTCGGGGCGCGCATTATAGCAGGGATTTTTTTTGATTTGCTATTTGCATTCCCTTGTCACAAAAGGAAATTTGGCAAATAATCAAACACACAGCCATCCCTTCAACTTTCTCATCAGGATAGCCTATGACCGTCCGCAGTTACATGGAGTTCAATCCCAAGATTGGTGACCGCGCATACATTGATTCCAGTGCCGTTGTAATAGGCAATGTTGTGCTGGGTGTAGATTCCTCTGTATGGCCGCTTTCAGTGATCCGTGGCGATGTACACAGCATTCGCATAGGCGACCGCACCAATGTTCAGGACGGATCAGTACTGCACTGTACCTCTCCGGAATCATTCGGGCCTGACGGTTTCCCCCTGAATATCGGCAGTGATGTGACTATTGGCCACAAGGCAATCCTGCATGGCTGCACTATCCAGGACAGGGTGCTTATCGGCATGGGCGCCATAGTGATGGATGGCGCGGTTATAGAGTCAGACATTATCCTGGGAGGCGGCAGCGTAGTATCACCCGGTAAAACACTTACCAGTGGAGGCCTCTATGTCGGATCACCCGCCCAGCGCGTCAGGGATCTGCGCGAAGAGGAGATTGCCTTTCTACTCTACAGTGCCAAGCACTATGCCAAGTTGAAAGACCTTCACCTGAATTCATCCGAAGTCTTGAAATAAATACACCTGTTTTTTAACTGTTTCGCAAGGCGTCTATAACGGCACCGGTGTCCGGGCGTATTCCCCGCCAGATCAGAAAAGATTCCGCAGCCTGTTCCACCAGCATACCCAAACCGTCCATGACTTTTTCAGCGCCCGCTTGTTTTGACCATAGGCAAAATGGGGTCGGCTCACTGGCATACATCAGGTCGTAGCACCTTGTTCCGGCATGCACTGAGCTCACAGGCACTGCAGGAACACTGCCTTCAAGACTTGCAGCGGTGGCATTGATAATCCAGTCGAACTGCCTGCCTTCAAGGTCACTGAACCCACAAGCACTGACAGGAATATGCCCTGAAAAAAGCGCCGCCAGCGACTCTGCCTTGCTTACCGTCCGGTTGGCAATACACAAAGATGCCGGTGCCTGAGCTATCAAAGGATCAATAATGCCGCGGGTAGCTCCACCCGCCCCAAGGACAAGCACGTTCTTATCTTTCAGTGTGCCGCCATGATTAACTGTGATATCAGTGACAAGACCAATGCCATCCGTATTGTGGCCAAGAATTTGCCCCTGTGCATCGAGGCCAAGTGTATTTACTGCGCCAGCTTTTTCAGCCTGTGGCGAGAGATGGTCTGCAAAATTGAAAGCGTCTTCCTTGAAGGGAACGGTCACATTAGCGCCCTTACCCCCTTCTGAGAAAAACTTTGCTGCCGCTTCCTGAAAAGCATCTTTTTCTGCAAACAGCGTCGAATACTCAAGCGACTGCCTGGTTTGTTCAGCAAACTGGGAATGAATCCTTGGGGATTTGCTATGACTTACAGGATTCCCAATGACAACGTACCTGTCCAAAAGACTTGCTCTCCATTTACTGACTATTTATAGAAGAAGTGAGCAGTATAACGGATGCCGGTCTTTAAGCGGCAAGCCAGTCTTTTGCGGTGAGGTAATCCGTGTAAAGGCGCGCCTCTTCAGTGCCAGGTTCAGGCTGCCAGTTGTATTCCCAGCGCACCTGGGGAGGCAGCGACATAAGAATGGATTCTGTGCGACCAACGCCTGAACGCAGGCCAAAGACTGTACCCCTGTCGTAAACCAGGTTGAACTCCGCATAACGTCCACGTCGATATTCCTGGAACCATTTCTCACGCTCACCGAAAGGTGTGTCCTTGCGTTTTTCTACGATCGGCACATAGGCATCAATATAGGCATTACCCACTGCCTGCATGAAGGCAAAACATTTTTCGAAGCCCCACTCATTGAGGTCGTCAAAAAACAAACCGCCGATGCCACGGGGCTCGTTGCGATGAGACAGAAAGAAATAATCATCACACCATTTCTTAAACCGTGGATAGACATCATCACCAAAACCATCACAGGCATCCCTGGCCACCTGGTGCCAGGATATGCAATCTTCATCAAATCCATAGTAAGGCGTCAGGTCAAAGCCTCCACCAAACCACCAGACGGGATCCTTTCCTTCCGGCTCAGCAATAAAGAACCGGACATTGGCATGGGAAGTTGGTGCATAAGGATTGTCAGGATGAATGACCAGGGATACACCCATCGCCTGGAAGGCACTGCCTGCCAGTTCAGGCCTGCTTTCAGTAGCCGATGCCGGCATGGATTCGCCGTGAACATGGGAGAATGCGACCCCGCCTTTTTGCAGCACTTCACCAGTGATCACTCGAGTTCGACCCAGGCCACCTTTTTCGCGCTCCCATTTGTCTTCTATAAATCTTGCACTGCCATCTGCTTTTTCCAGAGCAGCACAAATCCTGTCCTGTAAATCCAGCAGAAAAGCTTTTACTGCTTCGCTATCAACATTAGCCACGTCTTACTCCTGCTTACTACTCGTTCCTGACTCAATTTCTTTTGTTACCTGATCACAGCCTGGCTCATTAGATCGCGTATCTGGCTTGGCCCGCTCAGACCGCCAAGCGCGCCCGGCAAAATCATGTCGAGGCCTTTCGGGAAATAACTCTCCACTTCGTCCTGGTTGAGCGCTGGTGGCTGTTCCCCCGGATTGGCGGAGGTGGACACAATCATGCCTCCTGCTGCCAAACACAAGTCAACAACCAGGGGATGTTCACTTACCCGTATTGCAACGGTTTCGAATTGTCCCTTAATCCAGGATGGAATTACTTGATCGACATCAGGGACCAGCCACGTATTCGGACCGGGCCAGGTCTCCCTGAGCAAGTCCATGTATTCTGGCGCAAGACTGCCAGTAACCGCCTGTGTCTGTTCCAAGGTACCGGCCACAAGAATCAGCCCCTTTTCAACGGGCCTTTCCTTGAGCGCGCAAATACGCCGTACTGCAGTTTCATTAAATGGATCACAACCCAGCCCCCACACCCCTTCCGTAGGATAGGCAATCACACCACCACTTTTGATAACATCAGCTGCTTTTTGAATTTCTGACATGGAAAGTCCTGGTAACTTATCGCGGCGTATTCTCGCATCTTTTCAGCGCCGGGATACACCCCTATCTTATGCCCTGGTCAGGATATAACCGCTTCCTTCTCTCTGGATGAGGCCTTGCAATTCAAGGTTGGAAAGTGCGACGATCACCTGCTCACTCGCAAGGCCTGTTTCAAGTATCACCTGGTCAGGCTGAACAAGATCGTAGCCCATCAACGAAAGAATTTGTTGCATGACCGGATCAAGGTTTTTTTCGGACTGTGACGTTTCTGTTGTTTGCTGCATCACTGTTTCAAGGAGCGAACCACATTCTTCAAAAATATCCCCGGCTTTTTCTACCAGTCTTGCACCTTCCGAAATCAGTTTATGGCAACCCCTGGCAACCGGGTTGTGGATTGAACCTGGAATGGCATATACCTCTCTTCCCTGCTCAAGCGCATATCGGGCAGTTATCATGGAACCACTCTTGAGACCGGCTTCCACGACTAGCACTCCCATGCTGAGTCCGCTGATAATTCTGTTGCGACGGGGAAAGTTCATTTTCAAAGGTGGCGTACCAAGGGGAAACTCAGACACTAGCAAGCCCTGCTCAGCGACATGATGAAAGATCTCTTTGTGCATGGCCGGGTAAATTCTGTCTATCCCTGTACCAAGTACAGCGATAGTAGAGCCCAGGTGCCCAAGAGCGCCCTTGTGGCTTTCAGCATCAATGCCCATGGCAAGACCGCTGGTGATAGTCAGCCCTGCCCTGGCCAGTTCGCTGGCAAACATCCGGGCATTGCGCCTGCCACCACCACTGGGATTTCTGCTGCCGATCATGGCCAGTTGCGGCCTGTGCAGTAATGACGGATCTCCTTTCAAATATAGAACCGGAGGCGGGTCTGGAATCCTGGACAGGAACTCGGGGTAATCTGTTGAAAAACGAGTGAGCAGCTTATGGTTTTTGCCTTCCAGCCAACGCAAAGCGCCGGCAATCTTGTCATCTAAAGTTTTTCCGAATCGCAAACCATGCTGAAAAATTGTAGAGGCTATCTGTTGATTCAGACCCGCCTGGATCAGTGATTGTTTACGGGTGTTGAGAATTGCCTGCGGACTGCCGAAACGATCAAGCAGAAAATTGAATTGTCGGGACGACATCCCTGGAACCAGACTCAGGGTAAGCCATTGCTTCAATGACTCTTCATAGTCAGCACTTTGGCTTTCTGTGCGTTTTTGAAATGCTGAATGACTCAGCGAAGATTGACGAAGGCCTTCCTGGCTTGCCAAGTGCTAATTCCTTTGCCTGTTAGATTCCGGTCTTCCATGACCACCCAGGTATCAAGGTGTGACGACTTTATCTTCCCTGCGTACGATTTCTTCAGTACTTAATATGATACCCATACTGGTGTTATCAAACACTCTATAGATTAGTACCGAACCAAAGATATGACCATCAAATGTTTCAACATTATCTTCAGGACTATCAAAGACACGGCTAACCCTCTCAAGAATACCTACTTCTTCATAAGTGTCTTCAAGGACTATGTCAGGTTTTTGCAGTGCCAGCAGATCGCCAACTTCCAGTCTGTCGCGACTGCCTTTATTGATAACAAGAGTATCAAAGAGACTGCCGAGTAAACGCCCGCCATTAATATCGAGTATGCCAGCATTTATAGAAACTTCCGGTGGACGTGGAAAATAGTTCGCATCAATTGTGTTCCCTGCAACCGGCAGAAAGCGATCTCCAATTCGTGCCTCTTCAAGCAGGTTGCGAATGACCAGCGTGGCATTGTCACCCTCACGTTTCGTTATTGTTGCGGTACCAATAAGCTTGCCCTCAATGCCTAGCTTTTCTCCTGTCAAAGGGTCAATGTAATCTACCCCGCCCCGAACGATGTCGTACAGGTTAATATTTTCATCCCAGCTACCTTTGGCAAATACGATATCTTCGTTACTGCCGAATATTTGGTCGTTGCGATTGGCAAAAAGGTAAGGCGCATTATCATGTTCTGCCTGGGAAATAACGACATTACCCTGCAAGAAACTGCTGATGCTGTCCAGCGGGATGGCCGGGATAGCGCTATTCAATCGTTCTCTTCTGACCTGTGGAGAAAGACGGACAGTACGAAGGCCGTCTGCATCCGGAACTCCGGAACCACCCCGACGCAAAGTCAGCAACGGACCATTTTCAGAATATTCCAGTTCGATAACATCGCCCGGGTAAATCAGGTGGGGGTTTTCAATCTGGGGATTTAACTCCCAGACTTCAGGCCATAGCCAGGGATCTTCAAGGAACCTGCCGGAAATATCCCACAAGGTATCGCCATCCACGACTTCGTATCTGGATGGAGCATCCTCCCGAATTTGCACCTGATCTGCAGCCTGTGCAGGCAACATAATCAGGATGGCTAGTAAATAGACCTGGGGAAGTTTCAGGAATATGTTTTTGAACTTGTCAGTCATGGACGACCTCTTCGGGCAGGAGTGCGCAAGCCAACAGGGTGAAATTTTTTGCAATAGTAACAATAAGTTCCTACATTTTATACAGTTAGCAAGGATATTTTAGGTAATTTGTGACATAGTCGCGCATCCTGAAATACCAATCCTTACGTATAAGGGGCAAAACTTCTTCGATTTAACGTATCATTACCCCTTGACCAGGACCCTGTTAGCCCCGATATATCCGCTATGAGCTTGTTAACCATACTGGAATTTCCCGATCCGAGATTACGCAAAAAAGCCGCGCCTGTTGACGTGGTGGATGATGCTTTGCGTGAAACCCTCGATAACATGGTGGAAACCATGTATGACGCAGAAGGAATAGGCCTTGCGGCAACGCAGGTCAATGTCCATAAACGCATGCTTGTCATCGATGTATCAGAAGAAAGGTCTGACCCAATGGTCTTTATTAACCCGGAAATTACAGTCCTCGACGAGGAGCCGCTCGGGCATGAAGAGGGCTGCCTTTCTGTGCCCGGATTCTATGAACTGGTCAGCAGACCACGCAAGGTCAAAATCAATGCCCTGAACCGCCTGGGTGAGCCGTTTGAAATGGAGGCCGAAGGCATCCTGGCTGTTTGTATCCAGCATGAAGTGGATCATCTCGATGGCAAGTTGTTTGTTGATTACATTTCGTCTCTCAAGCGACAGCGCATTAAATCAAAGCTGGAAAAAGAACATCGCCAGCAGAAATCTGAAGTTTCCGCCTGATTTTCCGGATATACCTACATGACAAGTTCTGACCTGCGTATTGCCTTTGCCGGCACTCCGGACTTTGCTGCAGGCCACCTGGAACACCTGTGTCGCCAGGAATTTAATATCGTTGGTGTATTCAGTCAGCCTGACCGGCCTTCCGGACGTGGCAAGGCTACCCGGCCAACGCCCGTCAAAACCGTTGCAGAATCCCATGGACTGCCGGTTTTCCAGCCTGAATCCCTTGATTACGCAGCAAAAGAATCGCTTATCTCACTAGCGCCAGATGTCCTGGTTGTCGTGGCTTTCGGCATGATACTTAGTGAAGAAGTATTACGAATCCCGCGGCTGGGGTGTATCAATGTCCATGCCTCGCTACTTCCTCGCTGGCGCGGCGCCGCTCCTATTGAGCATGCCTTACTGGCTGGCGATGCAGAGTCAGGTATTTCGATCATGCAAATGGAAGCTGGCCTGGATACAGGCCCGGTACTACTGGAAAAATCCACGCCCATCACCAATGACGACAACGCTGAAAGTCTTACTGGCCGCCTGTTGCTGCTAGGCTGTGATGGCCTGGTGGAAGCCCTGGGCCAGCTGCCTGATTTACAGGAAAGGTCAACAGCCCAGGATAATTCCAAAGCCACCTATGCCAGCAAACTAAGCAAGTCAGATGCACTGATAAACTGGTCACAACCTGCGCTGACAATTCAACGCCAGGTGCAGGCATTCTATCCCCGCTCACCTGCCTGGTGCCCTTTCCAGGGTGACAGACTCAGGATTATTCGAGCACAACAGGTGTCCCATGAAGGAAGTCACCCACCAGGCACAGTCATGGGCATTGATAAATCTGCCTTGAGAGTTGCCTGCGGGAAAGATGCCTTGGAAGTCTCAATGTTGCAGCTTCCAGGGAAAAAAGCAGCCTCAGTTGCAGATATTCTCAATGGTCACCCTGGACTCTTCCAACAAGGGTCCACCTTGCAGGAATCCTGAGATACTATTTGTGAAAAGTGACCGCTTACTAGCGTTAGAAGCATTAAATAACCTAAGGCTTGAAAAAGGCTCGTTATCAACCCGCTTGTCTGAAATCAGTCTGAAGCACCCTGATGCCAACCTTTCCCTGATCAGAGAATATACCTATGGCGTGTGCCGTTGGATGCCGAAGCTGTCCTTCATGGCATCGCAACTCCTGGAAAAACCTCTGCGGAAAAAAGACCAGGATATCCATACCCTTATTCTGCTGGGCATCTATCAGCTTTTTTTCATGCGAACACCAGATCATGCTGCCATCAACGAATCTGTAGCTCTTACCCGCAAGTTGAAAAAAGAGTGGGCGAGCAAACTGGTCAACGGAGTGCTGAGAAACGCCCTTCGAAAAAAAGAGTTCCTCGAGCAAGAGGCAGGAAAAAATCCTTCAGCACATTTTGCGCATCCAGACTGGTTAATCAATCGCATCCGGAATGACTGGCCAGAGCAGGCAGATAGTATGCTTTGTCATAACAATATCCAGGCTCCCATGACCCTGCGGGTAAATAGCCTGAAAACTGACAGAAACACCACCCTTGAAAAATTAAAGGCTGCAAATATAAATGCCCTGCCCGGCAATCAGAGCCAGACCGCAGTTTTGTTAAATACGCCAATAGATGTGCTGAACATACCCGGTTTTTCAGAGGGGCTGGTCAGTGTGCAAGATGAGGCTTCACAACTGGCAGCGGTATTTCTAAGCCCGGTAGCCGGCGAACGTGTCCTGGATGCCTGCGCGGCACCCGGCGGAAAAACCTGTGCAATCCTGGAAAGCCAGCCAGAGTTGAAAGAAATCGTTGCACTGGATAACAGTGAAAAACGACTCCAGCGGGTAACGGAAAACCTTCAGCGAACGGGGCTCGAGGCCAGAACTATCTGTGCAGATGTGCTGGATACTGACGCCTGGTGGAACGGTGAACCCTTTGATTCCATTTTGCTGGATGCCCCCTGTTCTGGCAGTGGCGTCATACGCCGTCATCCAGACATCAAATTGCTCAGATCCGATAAAGACATTGATGAGCTGGTAAAACTGCAAAAACAGATGCTCTCGACACTATGGCGATGCCTGAAGCCAGAAGGCAAGCTGCTGTATTCTACCTGCTCTGTCATGAAAGCTGAAAACTCAGACCAGGTTAGTGCATTTCTTGATTCTGTCGACGACGCCAAGTATTTGCCCCTATCCCATCAGGCGGCCCACCCTTGCGATATCGGTCTGCAATTTCTGCCGGGGCCGGAAAAAATGGACGGCTTTTTTTATGCCCTGCTCGAAAAAACAGCGTCACAGTGAAGCTCTGGATAACTGCTGACTTTGTAGCTTTTGTAATCCAGAAAAAGGATCGTTTCAGTCTGGACGGCATAAACACTATAATTGCGACGCAGCCACCTAAAGTAGTCAGCAGGAGTTCTGGCAAAACATGAAAATAATCATTCTCGGCGCCAACAAGGTAGGAGCTGCGCTGGCTGAAAGTCTCGCCAAGGAAGCCAACGACATTACCGTTGTTGACCCCAATGCAATCACCCTCAGGGAACTGAAAGACCGCCTGGATATTGCCACCGTGGAAGGCCAGGTATCCTACCCTGATGTGCTCAACCGGGCCGGGGCCCGCGACGCTGACATGCTGATCGCGATTACCGAGAGCGATGAAGTTAACCTGGTGGCCTGCCAGATTGCCTATTCCATGTTTCGCACACCAAAGAAAATTTGCCGGCTGCGCTCCAATTCCTATGTTGAAACCGAAGGGCTGTTTTGTCCCGAGGCCATTCCTATCGACTTTATTATCAGCCCCGAACAGGAAGTGTCTTATTACATAAAGAGCCTGATCGATTTACCCGGGTCACTACAGGTCATGGATTTTGCCAATGGTGTCGCACAGCTTGTCGCTGTCAAGGCAACCACCGGCGGCCCCCTGGTTAACAAGGAAATCAGTACGCTGCGAGAACATATGCCAAACGTTGATGCGCGGGTTGCAGCCATTTTTCGCCATAACCAGGCAATCAAACCTGAGGGCAGCACCATTATCCAGGAAGGAGATGAAGTATTTTTCATTGCTGCCAAGGAAAATATTCGCCTGGTCATGAACGAGCTTCGCAAAGAAGACAAGCCCTACAAGAAGATCATGATTGCCGGTGGAGGCAATATAGGCGAACGACTTGCTGCGTCCCTGGAAAGTAAGTACCAGACCAAAATCATTGAGATGGATTACGAACGCTGCAAGGATCTCACAGAAAAGCTCAAATCCACCACCGTGCTCAACGGCGATGCGTCAGACCAGGACATGATGCTGGGAGAGAATATAGAAGACACTGATGTATTCCTTGCGCTGACCAATAATGATGATGCCAATATCATGTCTTCTCTTTTAGCCAAGAAAATGGGCGCGGCAAAAGTCATGACCCTGATTACAAATCCGGCTTACGTTGACCTGATACAAAGTGGTGAAATCGACATTGCCATATCTCCACAACAGGCAACACTGAGCAGCCTGTTAACCCATATCCGCAAAGGTGACGTTGTCACCGTGTACTCCCTGCGACGTGGTGCTGCAGAAGCCATGGAGGCCATTGCCCATGGTGACAAGAACACATCAAAAGTAGTGGGCAAAAAGATTGAGGATATACCGCTGCCGACAGGAACGACTATTGGTGCCATTGTCCGCGATGACAAAGTCTTCATTGCACATGATGATGTTGTCATTGAAACAGATGACCATGTGATCCTGTTCCTGGTGGATAAAAGCCATATTGCTGACATAGAGCGACTGTTCCAGGTCGGCCTCACATTTTTCTAGGCTGATTATCGAGTGACTCCATGAATCTGCCTGTCATCTTCCGCATCCTGGGTGTCCTGCTGATGTTGTTCAGCTTCACCCAACTGCCGCCTATTCTTGTATCGCTTTACTACGATGATGGTGTGGCCTATTCCTTTTTAACCACCCTATTCCTGACCCTGTTGTGCGGCTTTGTCCTCTGGGCGCCCGTCATGCGCAACAAAAAGGACCTCAAGACGCGCGACGGCTTTCTGGTGGTTACCCTGTTCTGGTCCGTGTTGGGTTGTTTCGGGAGTTTTCCCTTTATCTTCACCAGTTCACTGCAAATGTCAGTGACCGATGCCTTTTTCGAGTCAATTTCCGGTCTGACCACAACCGGGGCAACCGTGCTGTCAGGGCTGGATTCACTTCCTCCGTCGATACTCTATTACAGGCAACAGCTCCAATGGCTGGGTGGTTTGGGGATAATTGCCATTGCTGTAGCTATTCTGCCTATGCTTGGCATAGGCGGGATGCAGTTATACCGTGCCGAGAGCCCTGGTCCGATCAAGGATAACAAGCTCTTGCCAAGGGTTACCGAGACGGCAAAAGCCCTGTTATTTATCTATATCAGCCTGACCATGATGTGCGCAATTGCCTATTTCCTTGCAGGAATGACGACATTCGACGCAATTAGCCACAGTTTCACAACAGTTTCAATCGGTGGCTTTTCTACACATGATGCCAGTATCGGCTATTATGACAGTGCCGCGATCGAAGTAATTGCTATAGTTTTCATGCTTTTTTCAGGGATAAACTTTGCCCTGCACTTTTTCGCCTGGCAGCATAAAAGCTACAAACACTATCTCCATGATTCGGAGTTTCGCTTCTATATAGGCATGCTTGCCACGGTAGGATTTATTACCGTGATGTTCCTGGCCTTTTCAGGGAACTACAATTTCAAGGACGCTTTTTTCAAAGGCCTCTTCGAAGTGGTGTCCATCACTACAACGACAGGTTTCAGCACAGCCGATTTCAGTGCCTGGCCAACGTTTCTGCCCTTCCTGCTTTTCTACATGGCAATCATCGGAGCTTGCGCCGGCTCAACGGGTGGCGGTATTAAAGTGATTCGCATCGTATTGATTATCAAACAAGGATTTCGGGAAATCGCCCGCCTAATTCATCCCAATGCAGTTATTCCGATCAAACTGGGCAATGAGCGAGTACCACACAGAGTCATTGAATCTGTTTGGGGTTTCTTTTCAGTCTATGTAATGGCTTACATGGCGATGCTGCTGGCCCTGCTCGCAGCCGACCTGGATATAACTACTGCTTTCACTGCTGTAGGTGCAAGTATTAACAACCTGGGGCCTGGTCTGGGTGATGTGGCACAAAACTATGGCGCCATCCCTGATGCGGCAAAATGGATACTTTGCCTTGGTATGCTACTGGGCAGACTTGAAGTCTTTACTCTTCTTGTTCTTTTTTCTCCACATTTCTGGCGCAGCTAACCAACCCTGTTCTTTCTTACAGCATCGCCTTTAATTTATTCCATACCTGTTCAGGTTTTAAAGCCTGCATGCACGCTGACATATTTTCTTGCTGGTTATTAAAGTGACACTGGCGCTTATAGCAAGGCACGCAAGGATAGTCTGACAGATCCGCTCCTAACTGAATCTGGCTAACACCACTTGTGCCAATCAGATCAATACTGGTTGGTCCGTAAAGCGTTATCGCCGGCGTACCAATGATGGCTGTCAAATGGGCCAATCCGGTATCGCAACAGATTGCACCTTCTGCCTGATGGATAATACTGCCTAGCTCCCCCAGGCTCATGCGAGGCAAGGCAATAGCATTCGCATGTTTTGATGCAAAAGTTTTTGCCCTTTCCAGTTCCTCGGTATTACCTCCAGGAAGCACAACCTGTAAACCGTTAACATCCGCCAGTCTGATCAGTTCATCCCAATACGATTCCGGCCACAACTTGGTAGTCCAGCTCGCATTATGAACAAGAAAAAGAAAGGGTCCTTCAACCGGCGGTTGATCTACAATAAAAACATTATCTTTAATGTTGTAATCTGGCGCATCCAAAGGCATGTCATAATCAAGCGCGCTAGCAAATAATTGCCTTTGACGTGTAATAGCATGTTGCTTTCTGTCAATAAAATGCCTGTATTTATAGGCTAAATACGCCGGTTGTTCAGCAACACTGTTGCTATCCATTCCATGAACCTTACCCTTTCTCAGAAAACTGATGACGCTGCTTTTTACATTATTTTGTGCATCTATAATCACATCGTAATTATTTTCATTAATGGATTTGTAGAAACTACTGAACTCGCCCCCGGTTAATGATGACCAGTAATTTTTTCGCCAACGTCTGTGCGCACTTTTATAGATGTTTTGCACCGAGGGATGCCAGGCTGGAACTTCCGCAAATGCTTCATCAACCACCCAGTCAAATGTAATACCTGGATAATTGCGCTGAGCATCTGTTAATGCGGGCAGGGCATGCATCAAATCACCCATAGAGGTTAATTTGATAATAAGTACACGTTTCGGATTGTTAGAGGAGTGGTTCAAGGGGTTTTACAAAAGTAGGGCGGTCAGTACACAATCAGGAAAAGAGTTTTTTCAATTTAGCGGTCCAGCCATGACGTTTACCATGCTTGTTCGCAGCTTTATCGTCTTCAACAAAATTGATCTGGATTGATTGTCGAACTCCTTCAAAAGCAGGGTAACCATGCCAACAATCTTCTGTCACTTTAAAGGCTATCATCGTACCGGCATTCGGTGCGACTTCATCCACATAATCTTCCATATCATCACTTCTTAAAATCCTCAGCCGGCCTGTCTCTGGTTCCCACGTGTCATTAAAGTAAATGAGAATCGTGGCCATCTTTGATTTTGAATCAGTGTGAATTCGTCCATCCTTTGCCCGCGATATTCCTCGTAATGTAATGACCATTGGCCGCTCATTAAGATCCAGCTTCAGTTTGTCTGAAATAATTTTTCTGAATGCCGCGCCATTTAATTCATCAAGCAAGGCATTAAACCGTGGTCCCGGACTTACTTCGCTAAGCGCATAACTTCCACCTGCGCTAATTTCCGGAAAATCCTTCAGCAGATCATCTACGACCTCACCATTTAATGACTGGCTTAAAACGAAGTGCGGGTAAGGCTTGTCACTGGTTGCTACTGAAGTGAGCGCTTTAAGGTTTAAAAAAGTATTCATGGCGTTTTGTTAAATAGGTATTAATGCTTCTGGTAACTGCTTTCTTAATGCCCGGACTATACACATAAAAGCATTGAAAAGGGCAGTGCAAATACATGCAATAAACTGCAATTAATAAGGCCGACTCTCTCCCGGTGGAACTCGCCTGAAGCGTTTGTATTCCCACTGATATTGTTCGGGGCATTCGTTGGCTGCAGATTCAACACTGGCATTGAGGGCAGTAAGTGAATCTATAATATGCTCGGCATATATCTCAGATGATACTTCTCTGAAAACGATTTTCCATCCATGGCTTTGTGACTCATTAATGCGCTGTGCAAAGCCCAGAACAGCTTTTGCTCCGGTTTTGGCAATCAGTCGACTGACCAGGGTCATTGTTAAAGCCTGCCTGCCATAAAAGGGCGCAAACTCCCCGCCAGACTCTAAAGGCACCTGATCCGGCAAGATCCCTACAATTTCGCCTCTTTTAAGCGCTTTTAGCAACATGGCCACTCCTTTATTGCTGGTATCGACCATTGTTGCACCGCCACGGCTGCGCGCAGAAAATATCATCTGGTCCATACGCTTGTCACGGGGCGCCTGGTATAACTGACTACTACTCCCACACCCGCAATTATTCAGATAAAGGCCAAATACTTCCCAGTTACCAAGATGTGGTGCCAACACGACCACCCCATGACCCTCGGCTTTGGCAGTCTCAAGAAGATCCAGTCCTTCAACTTCCAGGACGTGGTCCAGTACTTTTTTTGGTGACCAGAGCCAGGCAGCTGCGCCTTCGGCCGCAGTTTGATATGTGTTTATCATGCTTAGATTTGCCAGCTTCTTGCGACTATTTGTATCTAGCTTCGGAAAACAAAGGGTAATGTTGGTTCTTGTAGTCGCCATCATTCTAGAAGGGAAAAGGGTGCTGATACCACCAATTAGCCTGCCCGCAGCCCGGATAGCGCCCAGGGGCAATACCGACAGGCCTTTAAGGAAGACAATGAGCACGTACGATTTCAATATTCAGGCTCCTGTTTATGGCCTTCCATTTGCTTGTAACCCGCCAATTTTCTTGATTTGAGGATAAAGTACTTCTCGCTATCATGGCAGGTTTTTAGCATAATTAGCGCTTTTTTAATCCAGCGCTATTTTAGCTGAAATTATCCTCTCTGGAGCCATTTTGAACGACCCTGCACCTGCTGATAACACGCCTGATGTTTCGACATTTCAGGGGTTGATTCTTGCCTTGCAGCAATTCTGGGCTGATCATGGCTGCGTCATCATCCAGCCTCTAGATCTGGAGGTTGGAGCAGGCACCTTTCACACCGCCACATTTCTCCGCGCAATTGGGCCAGAAAGCTGGAATTGCGCCTATATTCAGCCTTGTCGACGCCCCACAGACAGCCGCTACGGGGAAAACCCCATGCGTCTGCAACATTATTACCAGTTCCAGGTAATCCTGAAACCATCACCTGATAATATTCAGGATTTGTACCTAAAATCACTAAATTACCTGGGAATTGACGCCAAAATTCACGATATTCGATTTGTTGAAGATAACTGGGAATCACCTACACTGGGTGCTTGGGGGCTCGGATGGGAAGTTTGGCTCAACGGCATGGAAGTAACGCAGTTTACTTATTTCCAGCAGGTTGGAGGACTCGAGTGTTTTCCGGTCAGCGGCGAAATTACCTATGGCATTGAGCGTATTGCCATGTACCTGCAGGGTGTGGACAGCATATATGACATCGTTTGGGCAGAAACCCCGAACGGGACAGTGACCTACGGCGATGTCTTTCACCAGAACGAAGTGGAAATGTCGGCTTTCAATTTTGAGCATGCCAACGTGGATTCGCTTTTCCAGCAATTTGATGAAAATGAGAGACAGTGCCAGTACCTGATTGAAAATCAGCTGGTGCTTCCTGCTTACGAAATGGTGCTTAAGGCCTCCCATACTTTTAATCTTCTGGATGCGCGTTCTGCCATTTCTGTTACGGAAAGACAGCGCTTTATTTTACGGGTACGCACAATGGCCCGGTCTGTTGCCCAGGCTTATTTTGATGCCCGGGCAAGAATGGGTTTCCCGCTCGCACCTGAAGCATTACGCAAAGAAGCCCTGGAGCAGTACAACAATGAGTAATCGTGACCTCCTCATTGAAATCGGCACCGAAGAGTTGCCACCCAAGGCCCTGTTGAAACTTTCACGGTCGTTCCAGCAGGAAATTGAAAAGGGGCTTGGAAAAAACAACCTGGCATTTTCGGACACCCAGTCATTTGCAACCCCAAGAAGACTGGCCGTGGTCGTCAATGCTTTGCAGGAAGTCCAGGACGATATCAGTGTTGAAAAGTTTGGGCCGGCTGTAAAGGCAGCTTTTGACGATGAAGGTAATCCGACCAGGGCCGCTGAAGGCTTTGCCAGATCATGTGGCGTAACTGTTAAAGATCTCAAGGAAAAAGATGACGGTAAAGTAGTCAAACTTTATTACGCAAGCGAACAAAAAGGGGAGGCCACGGCCTCTTTACTGCCCCAGATAGTCAGTGACGCGCTCGATGCCTTGCCGATACCCAAGCGTATGCGCTGGGGAAGTTTACGCAATGAATTTGTTCGCCCGGTGCATTGGGTTGTCTTGTTGTTCGGCAGTGAAACGGTTGAGGCCGACATTCTGGGTGTTCATTCAGGCAACCAGACCCGAGGCCATCGCTTTCATATGCCCGGAGATATTACAGTCAATACCCCGGGTGATTATGAAAAAGCCTTATCTGAATCCGCTTACGTCATACCTGATTTTGAGAAACGCCAGGCTCTGGTTAGATCGCAGGTTGAACAGGAAGCTGAAAAGCTTGGCGCCAATGTTTCCATAGATAGCGATTTGCTTAACGAAGTCACCGCGCTGGTTGAGTGGCCGGTAGCATTAACTGGCTCCTTTGATGAAGCTTTCCTGGCAGTGCCCAAGGAAGCGCTGGTCTCTTCCATGAAGAAACACCAGAAGTGTTTCACGCTTGAAGACAGCGATGGCAATATCTGCCCCAATTTTATTACTGTAAGTAATCTTGAAAGTTTAGCGCCCGAAAAAGTCGTTGCCGGAAACGAGCGTGTTATCCGTCCCAGGCTGGCTGATGCCGCATTTTTTTTCAACCAGGATAAAAATCACTCCCTGGAGTCCCGACAGGACAAACTGAAAACAGTAATCTTTGAGCAAACTCTTGGCACTGTTCATGATAAATCAGCGCGTGTTGCCGGTCTTGCAGCCTTTATAGCTGGCGCCATTGGTTCTGATACAGCACTTGCCACCAGGGCAGCCCAGCTTGGCAAATGTGATTTACTTACCGGCATGGTAGGAGAGTTTGCTGATCTCCAGGGAATCATGGGTTATTACTATGCCCTTCATGATGGCGAAAGCGAAGAAGTTGCTTCAGCAATCAATGAACAATACATGCCACGTTTTGCCGGGGATGAACTGCCACAGACCAAGACGGGGATAGTGCTTGCTCTTGCAGAACGTATCGACACCATCGTGGGTCTATTTGGCATAGGCCAGCCGCCAACAGGATCCAAGGATCCTTATGCCCTGAGAAGAGCTGCGCTGGGTGTATTACGTATTATCGTGGAAAAAACACTCGCACTGGACCTTTCTGAATGTGTCGCCAATGCCATTTCCCAATACGGCAAATTACCGGAACAGGAAAACCTTGAAGCGAAAGTGCTGGATTTTATTTTTGAGCGTTTCCGTGCCTGGTATAGCGATGAAGGCGTGTCAGCAAATATTTTTCAGGCTGTTGATGCAGTCAGATCATCCAGTCCTCTGGATTTCGATTTACGCATCAAGGCAGTCCAGGAATTTGTTTCGCTTAAAGAAGCTGAAGCGCTTTCCATGGCCAACAAACGTGTATCAAATATTCTGGCCAAGCTTGATCAGTTACCAGTAAACCCTGTAGATGCGAGCTTGCTTAACGAAGAGGCTGAAAAAACCCTGGCTGAACAAATTGATAAATTACTGATACATGTTGAACCGATGCTCCAGGGTCAGGATTACGGTAAGGCTTTATCAAGCATGGCGTTATTACAAGCAGATGTAGATCGCTTTTTTGACGAAGTCATGGTTAACACAGAAGATGAAAAGGTCAGGCAGAATCGTCAATCATTATTACACCAGCTTCGTCAGCTGTTTTTACAGATAGCCGACATCTCACTATTACAAACCGGTCAGGCTTCCTGACCAGCCCTAACAGTTATGACTACCAGGCTCATTATTCTTGACCGTGATGGTGTCATAAACCACGACTCCGAAGATTATATAAAGAGTGAAGAAGAGTGGTTTCCTCTCCAGGGAAGTATTGAGGCCATTGCCATGCTTTCAAAGTCCGGATTTACGGTTTGTGTAGCTACAAATCAATCCGGTCTTGCCAGGGGGCTGTACGATGAGTTTGCCCTGGCGCGCATGCATGAACTGATGTGTTCATTAGTGGAAGAGCAGGGGTGTACTATCGATGGCATTTTCTTTTGTCCTCACGGACCAGATGAGAATTGCGATTGTCGTAAACCAAGGCCCGGCATGCTGAACCAGATAGAAGAACAGTTCAGCAAATCAGTCTCCGGCGCATGGTTTATTGGCGACACGGAAAAGGATATCGGCGCAGCAAGAGCCAAGGGATGTAAACCCATCCTTGTATTAACAGGAAAAGGGTCTCTTACAAAACATTCAGCAAGCAAAGAAATTCTCGAAAACGTCCCCATCTTTGATGACCTTTTCAGTGCTGCCATGTTTATCGTTTCTGACCAGGGGGCAGCCTGATTATAAAAGTTATGCATACCCTTCGCTCTCTTATCTTTTACATAGGTTATTGCGGCACTCTTGTTCCCCATGCCTTGCTTTGTGTAATTTTGGGCCTTTTCATGCCTATCAATCTACGCTATCGATATTTCCTCATTTGGAATGCTTTCAGTGTCTGGTGGCTAAAAATAACCTGTGGCATTAAATACGAAGTTCACGGGCAGGAAAATGTGCCACCCGTTCCCTTTGTCATTCTCTCCAACCATCAGAGTCCCTGGGAAACGCTATTTTTATATCATGCCTTTCTGCCGGTCTGCGCAATTATGAAGAAAGAGCTGCTTAATATTCCATTTTTTGGCTGGGCATTAAGGCTACTGCATCCAATTGCAATTGACCGCAGCAAGAAAAACAAATCTCTACATCAGCTTCTGGAGCAGGGTAAACAAAATCTGGACAACGGTATTTCAGTACTCGTGTTTCCTGAAGGTACAAGGGTTGCGCCAGGTGTTCATAAGAAGTATTCCGCGGGAGGCGCAGAACTGGCGATTAATGCCGGACGGCTGATACTGCCGATTGCTCATAATGCAGGGCACTGCTGGCCCGCGCACAAGTTCATCAAGCATCCTGGTACTGTGAAAGTGGTCATTGGAAAACCGATTGACCCTGCCGGTCGAACGGCAAAAGAAGCCATTGGAGAGGTTGAAAACTGGATCCGAAATGCGCTATGAGAGCAAGTTTAGTTTATTAACTATTTCCAGCTAACAAAGCTACACATCAAGGTTCGATACCTTCAACGCATTGGATTCAATAAATGCCCTTCGAGGCTCAACCTGATCACCCATCAGCGTGCTAAATAATTGATCAGCACCCATGGCATCTTCAATAGATACTCGTGTCATTCTTCGGAACTCTGGATCCATAGTGGTTTCCCAGAGCTGGTCAGGATTCATTTCCCCCAGTCCTTTATAACGCTGCAGATAAATACCCTTCATTGCTTCTTTCATCAACCAGTCCAGCGCTTCTTTGAAATTGGTTACCGGGAATGTTTTTTCACCCCTTTTGACGTAAGCCCCGTCTTCAAAAAGCCCGGCTAATTTTTTACCGAGGGAAATCATGTCCTGGTATTCCTGGGCCTTGAATAGCTCAGGCCTCAAGGTTGTTTTTCTGGACACGCCGTGAAGCATTTTTTTCACAAGAGGTTCATACAAATGCTCTTCATCATCATGAACAACCCGGAACTCATATAATGCACCGGAAGTACTTGATGTATTCACCGCCTCTTCAAGCGCCCTTGTCCAGGTTTCCACCTTTGCTTCATCAGCCATGTCTTCGGTGGTTAACGCATCAAGATTGATCATGGATTCCATTACTTCAGAAGGATACTGATGAGAAAGTCGTTTTATTATGGAACGGACGTTTCGATACTCATTAACGATACTTTCCAGGGCATTACTGCTTAACCCTGGAGCATCAGCATTAACGTGCAGACTGGCATCTTCCAAAGCATTCTGGGTCTGGTATTGAGCCAGCTCATCATCATCTTTTAGATACTGCTCCTGTTTTCCTTTTCTAATTTTGTAAAGAGGAGGCTGTGCAATAAAGATATGACCCCTTTCCACAAGCTCCCGCATCTGCCTGAAGAAAAAGGTTAGCAGTAAAGTGCGGATATGTGAGCCATCGACATCGGCATCAGTCATGATAATGATGCTGTGATACCTGAGGCTGTTTGGATCAAACTCTTCTCCGCCAATACCACAGCCAAGCGCCTTGATCAGCGTGCCGATTTCCGCTGAACTGAGCATTTTGTCAAAACGCGCTTTTTCAACGTTTAGGATCTTGCCTTTCAAAGGCAGTATTGCCTGGTTTTTACGATTGCGTCCTTGTTTAGCGGAACCACCGGCAGAATCACCCTCCACGATGTAGATTTCTGAAAGGGCAGGGTCTTTCTCCTGGCAATCTGCAAGCTTGCCTGGCAAACCTGCTACATCAAGGGCGCCTTTGCGGCGGGTCATTTCACGGGCTTTTCGAGCCGCCTCCCTGGCCCTGGCAGCATCCAGCATTTTTCCAACTATGCTTTTGGCTTCCTGCGGGTTTTCCAGGAGGAAGTCGTTGAACTGACGGCCCATCTCCTGTTCTACTGCGCCTTTCACCTCGGAAGAAACAAGCTTGTCCTTCGTCTGGGATGAAAATTTTGGATCCGGAACCTTAACTGAAATAATGGCAGTCAGGCCTTCCCTCGCATCATCTCCAGAGGTGGTGATTTCCTTGCCCTTTGAGTTTTTAAGCTCTTTATCGATGTAATTTTTCAAAACACGGGTTAATGCTCCCCTGAAACCAGCCAGGTGAGTCCCGCCATCACGCTGCGGTATATTATTGGTATATGCGTAAATGTTTTCCTGGTAGCCATCATTCCATTGCAGGGCGATTTCAATGCCAATTCCCTCATTTTCAGAAGAAAAATGGAAAATCCGGTTGATAGGTGTTCGATTCTGGTTGAGATAATTAACGAATGCCTCCAGGCCCCCGTCATACTTAAAGGTTTCGCTCTTTTCTGTACGCTCATCGGTTAACTCAATGGCGATTCCCGCATTCAAAAAGGCCAGTTCTCGAAGCTTTTTGGCCAGAATGTCGTATTCAAACTCAATATTTGTAAAGGTATCCACTGAAGGCTTGAAATGACACAAGGTGCCGGTTTTATCAGTATCGCCTACGATTTTTAATGGTTCTTCAGGAACGCCGTGGTGATAAGTCTGCTCGTGATGCTTGCCATCCCTGTAAATGGTCAGCTTCAGATAGGAAGAAAGGGCGTTAACTACTGATACGCCTACGCCATGCAGCCCGCCGCTCACCTTGTAGCTGTTGTCATCAAACTTGCCGCCGGCATGGAGTACCGTCATGATGACTTCTGCAGCAGAAACCCCTTCTTCATGAATTTCTGTTGGAATTCCCCTGCCATTATCAGAAACACTTACAGTTTCATCGCTGTGTATGACCACTTTGATCAAGTCACAATGTCCGGCCAACGCTTCATCGATAGAGTTGTCCACCAGCTCAAAAACCATGTGATGCAGCCCGGTGCCGTCGTCAGTATCACCGATATACATACCTGGTCTTTTACGGACAGCATCAAGACCTTTAAGGACCTTGATACTGGAGGAATCATAGTTGTTTTCTTCTGCCATGATGCAGCTTTCCTATACCTTTCTAACTTACTGATTTTGCTGACGAATTTTTGTTAATCGTTACCCTCGCTCCGAGGGCTTTCCAAGGCTTGTATTCTACCATGTTTCACGTGAAACAGCTTACTTTCAGCTTCGTCAAATCCGCTGTTAACCAGGGTATCCGTAAGCTCATTTTCCTCCGTGCCTGTGATAAAAATCTGCCCCCCCAAATGTTTTAAATACGCGCAGACTTTTTGCCGGTTTTTCCTGTCAAGCTCTGCTGGCAGATCATCAATGAGATAAATGCAGCTGGTTCCGGAAAATTCAGCGAGGTATGCCCCCTGGGCCAGCTTCATCGCACTGACCAGTAATTTTTGCTGGCCACGAGACAAGATTGCGTCCGCCCCCTGAGAATCGATCCGAATTTTCAGATCGGCTCTTTGAGGACCCGCAGTGGTATGCCCAATTGCCAGGTCACGATCCCGGGCGTTTTCCAGTGCCTCGGCCATCGATAACTCCTCTTTCCAGCCCCTGTAATATCGAAACTCCAGCCCTGGCAATGTGATTAACTTCTCAACCGTCCTCTCCAGGCATGCAATATAATTTTCCAGGTATCTGCGGCGACTAAGATCAATTTCCTCTGCCAGCCTGGAAAACTCCTGGTTCCATGGCGCCATTTCGGTGGTGGAGGCCTGTTTTCTCAATAGCGTGTTGCGATTTTGCAAACAGCGTTTGAAATCGCGCCATGTTTCATGAAATTGATGTTCCACGTGGAACACGCCCCAATCAATGAACTGCCTTCTGGCTTTTGGGCCACCCTCGAGTAATTGAAAGGCCTCAGCATTCAGTAATTGCAGGGGGAGCTGTCGAGCCAGTTCTGCCGAAGATGCGGCATTTTCGTTGTTTACCTTGATTGCCGGGGATTGTCCCTGGGTTCTGCCAATACCAAGGCTGACACCGCTGTCGAGTTCACAAAAGACAGCACAGGACTGTTGGTCATGCTGAATAACCGGGGTCTGACGAATATTTCTGAAAGAGCGGCCCAGGCCGGCAAAATGAATGGCTTCCAGGAGACTGGATTTTCCGGACCCGTTTTCGCCGGCAATGATATTCAGTGATGGGGCGAAATCAAGCTTTGCCTCGCTGATATTGCGAAATTGGGTGATCTGAAGCTGCTTTATGCTGGGCATGTTATACCCTGCAGGAGTTCAATGGCACTAGAGCCTCATTGGCATCACGACATAAGTAGCATTACTGCTTTCGGAAGATTGCAACAATGCGCTGCTGTTGGGATCTGAAACAATGACATGAACATTGTCACTATTCAGCACATTCAGCACATCCACCAGGTACATGACGTTAAAGCCGATTTCCACGCCGTCTCCCTTGTATTCAACAGGGACTGTTTCTTCTGCTTCTTCCTGTTCCGGGTTGTTTGCCACTATTTTTAGTTCATCGTCAGAGAGGATCAGGCGAATTCCCCGGAATTTTTCATTCGAAAGGATAGCCGTCCTGTTTAATGAGTCACGCAGCTGTTCACGACCGGCAATAACATTTTTATCACCACCCTTGGGGAGTACCCGGTTGTAATCCGGGAATTTGCCGTCAACCAGCTTGGAAGTGAAGGTGAAGTTAGCCATAGTCGCACGCACATGGTTGCTGCCCAAAATCACAGTCACATCTTCTTCATCGCCTTCAGATAACAGGCGACTGAGTTCAAGTATGCCTTTCCTGGGTACTATCACACCGGTGGTTTCTGAAACGCCTGCTTTCAGATCTTCTGTTTGCATAGCCAGGCGATGGCCGTCAGTTGCTACCACACGGAGATGGTCAGTACTTACTTCGATCAACATGCCGTTGAGATAGTAACGCACATCCTGCTGGGCCATAGCAAAATTCGTGTTATGCAGCATGGCCTTTAATAATTCCTTGGAAACCGTAAATTCAAGCGTGCCTGAAGACTCTTCTGCGCTCGGGAAATCTGTTGCCGGAAGTGTGGACAATGAAAAGCGGCTTCGACCCGATTGTATTTTGAGCTTGTCATCATCTTGCTGAATTTTTAAGGAAGCACTGTCTGGCAAGGATTTGCAAATATCCATTAATTTCCTGGCCGGGACAGTAATTTCACCATCGCTGGAAGCGGACTCCACCTCAACACTGCCTGTAATCTCTACTTCCAGGTCAGTGCCTGTCAAAGAGAGCTGCTTCTTATCAAGAGACAGTAAAACATTGGATAGAACGGGCAGGGTTTGCCGCCTTTCCACCACTCCGGTAACAAGTTGAAGGGGTTTTATCAAGGCTTCACGAGCGATTTCAAATTGCATGGCTGATGCTAATCCTTTGATTTGATTATATTTTTAACTAGAAAGTGAGCGTAAAAGGTTCTGGTAATCTTCATCAATATCCGACGACGACTGTCGCAGATCATTAATAGTCCGGCAAGCATGAAGTACAGTTGTGTGGTCCCTGCCCCCATACATATTTCCGATTTCCGGCAGACTGTGATTGGTCAGTTCTTTGGACAGACACATGGCCATTTGCCTTGGTCTTGCCACTGAACGATTGCGTCGCTTGGATATCATATCCGCCATTTTAATCTTGTAATACTCAGCAACAGTACGCTGAATATTATCAACACTAATCAGCTTATTTTGTATAGCCAGTAAATCCTTGAGTGCTTCTTTTATAAGGGCGATAGTGATATCCGAGCCCATGAAGCGTGAATGCGCAATAACTTTTTTCAGCGCGCCTTCAAGTTCACGAACATTAGAGCGTAGTTTTTGCGCCATGAACATGGCCTCTTCATTAGCCAGGTAAACCTGCTCATGGTTTGCCTTGTTGATAAGGATTGCCGCCCTGGTTTCCAGCTCAGGGGGTTCGACAGCAACCGAAAGTCCCCAGCCAAAACGTGATTTTAATCTTTCTTCCAAGCCATTGATTTCGCTATGATATTTGTCACAGGTCATGATAATTTGGCGGCCACCTTCAAAGATGGCATTGAACGTATGGAAGAATTCTTCCTGTGAGCGTTCCTTGTTGGCAAAAAACTGGATGTCATCGATAAGCAGGGCATCGACCGAATGATAATAGCGTTTGAATTCACTGATCGCATTAAGCTGCAGTGCTGAAACCATGCTGCCGACAAAAGTCTGTGAATGAAGATAGACAACGTTGGCGCCGGGGTTCTGGTCACGCAGGTGATTACCGATGGCATGCATGAGATGGGTCTTACCCAGGCCTACTCCACCATAAATAAACAGCGGGTTATATGCGCCACCTGGATTATCAGATACCTGGGCAGCTGCAGCCCTGGCTATCTGGTTAGACTTGCCTTCAATGAAGTTATTAAAAGTGTAATTCGGGTTTAACTCACCCTTGAACCGTTGTTTTCGATTTTTGCTGTGATCTGAAAGCGATTCATGCAGGCCGCCCATTTCCTGATTATCCGACCCTGGTTTGGCCAGTTTTACCTGGTATTTTGATGTCATCCCGGCATGTTGTTGGGCAGGCTCCGTGGGGTCGCGGCTGATATCACCTGAATTACGCCTTTCCGGCTCAAGCGCATTAGTCAGGTCTGCCGTGCTCATTGCCTGGTCCAGGGATATACCTGCAGGCAATTTTTCCTCTGAGGCTATTTCCAGCACGACCCTGGGTGAGTCGTGCTCCCAGTTTTCCTTGATTATCTCTTCGATGCGGGCAAGGAAGTTATCTTTGACCCACTCCAGGATGAATTTATTCGGTGCAAGCAGGTACAGGGTATTACTACCATTTACAAATCGAAGGGGCCTGATCCATGTATTAAATTGCTGGGAGGGTAATTCGTTTTTAAGACAGTAAATGCACTTCTGCCAAGTGGCAACAATCACTTTATTTATAGCTCCGGAATTATTTTTATTATGCTTGGGAAATTGGCAATGATTCTACCCACTGAGACTGGTGTTATCCACACAAAACACGCTTTTTTTCATGTTTTTTGTGTTCTTTTTTCCCTATATTTATCAATTAGTTATATTCGTTTTGCTGAAAAATCCCGGGTTAAATTTCCGCCAAAAAGCAGAGAAATATTTTGCCGCTTCTGTGTGTATGCTGTGGATAACTTGTGGGCTTGCAGGGCATTAGTTTTCACTTGTACATAGCTTTGAAATTTTGCTGAATTTTGCCTCCTTGATGGCACAATTGAATCCGCCATTTTTCCTTTTAATATCATCACTTCAGCTCTATTTCCTAAATTGCAATATGCAGTGAAACCCATTAGAATTCGCATCCCTTTTTTGGGGCTATTGCCAGAGGAACTCTGCCATTACTTGTTCATTGAAAATGAGTAGTCAGAAAAGACGGCCCTAGACGAATTTTTGCCGTATCAGCTCGAACATCAGCTATACAGCGTAACAATATTGCTTAACAACTAATGCTTAAAAGATAAGCATAACGATTTTTCGGGAACAATTATGAAAAGAACATTCCAGCCTAGCGTCATCAAGCGCAAAAGAACGCATGGTTTCAGATCTCGCATGGCAACGAAGGCCGGCCGCCAGGTATTAAACCGCAGAAGGGCCAAAGGCCGCTCCTCACTATCCGCCTGATTCCCGGGGTATAGAATAAGAACAGCTGTGTTCAGCTGACTTATTAAAAACCCATGACGCCCAGAGCCCGGGTGTAAAGCCCGGTCAACAGGAGGATATGTCAGTGGAGGATCAACGATTCCCCAAATCTTGCCGCCTGTTGGACTCGCTGGCTTTTGAGCGAGTATTTGAACAGCCGGATTTCAGGGTTTCCAACAGGTTTCTCCTGATACTAGGCCGTCAATCACAGTTGGAAGAAGCCAGGCTTGGCGTCATAGTTGCCAAGAAAAATATTGCCAAGGCAGCCCAGAGAAATCGCATCAAGCGTCTCATCAGGGAAGCTTTCAGGTTAAAGAAGTCATCATTGGCGCCCCTTGATCTGGTGGTGATGGCCAGAAAAGGGCTCGACCATGTTGAAAATAATAAGTGCCGAACTTGCATCGATGAATTGATGGAAGAGATAGAACAAAAATATTCTACAAGCTGAACTTCTTTCACATGGCCAAATTACTTACCTGGATTATCCTTGCTTATAAAAAACTGCTCAGCCCGCTGCTGGGTCCTCACTGCCGTTTTTACCCAAGCTGTTCCAGCTACTTTATCAAGGCACTTGATACACATGGCGCATTAAAGGGAACTTTGCTTGGAACAAAAAGAATTTGTCGGTGTCATCCTCTTAATGAAGGCGGCTATGATCCGGTACCCAAGGGCAACGAAGAATGTCAAAGCACTCACGCAAATGCGCCAGTGCACAATCACCCCAGGATAAATAATGGATATTAAGCGTAACCTGCTATTGATGGCGCTGGCAGTTGTCAGCTACCTCATGCTATTGGCATGGAATGAAGATTATCCGGCGGAAGTTGCCGATAATGCTGTTCCCATGAACGGCCTGGCTGATTCAGTTCCGGGCATAGCCGAACTGCCCCAGGCTGCCGAAGAAAATGTCGATTTGCCCGATGTCCCCGTTGCCTCTGCAACCGATAGCGCAGATACACCGGCCAATACTATTCCCGAGTTACCTGAATCGCGGTTTATTACTGTCAGCTCGCCCTATCAGGTTGTCACCATTGATTTGCTTGGCGGCGATATTGTGGGCGTTTCATTACCTGAGTTTCCCATTTCCCTGGAGTCGCCGGATAACCCGTTTCCTCTTCTCAGACAAGATGCTGGCATGGTGTATGTGGCACAAAGTGGCCTGATTGGTCGCAATGGCCCCGATGCAAGTACTGAGGGTAGACCTGTATACAGCACATCGCGATCGGACATTACTATTTCAAGTCCTGACGAACCTGTTGATTTAATTTACCGGACACCAGAAGGCGTGGAAATCACAAAGCGCTTTATATTTAACCCGAGTGATTACCTGATTCGGGTTCAGTATCTGGTGGAAAATGAAAGTGGTGAGGCCTGGCAGGCAAACATGTTCGGGCAAATTAAACGTGACGGTTCAATCGACCCGAGTGATACAGGAAGTTTCAGTTTGCGCACCTTCCTGGGCGCGGCGATCAACACGGATGATGACCCTTATGTAAAACATGATCTTGATGACATCGATGATGGTGTTGAATCTGTAGAAAAGGTCGGGGGCTGGATTGCGTTTTCCCAGCATTATTTCCTTGGTGCCTGGATTCCAGATGCACAAATGAATAACACCTACACCATGCGCCGCAATAACCAGGGTGATTATCTCTTAACTTTTGTTAATCCAGCGATCAGCGTTGCACCTGGTGAAAACGCAGCACTTGAGGCAAGTTTCTGGGCCGGGCCTAAAGACCAGTACCGCCTTGAAGAAATTTCTCCCGATCTTGAGCTAACCATTGATTACGGCCGTTTTTATTTTATTGCTGCGCCTATCTTCTGGTTGCTAACTCAGATCAATGATGCGATAGGAAATTACGGCTTCTCGATACTCCTGCTTACTCTTGTTATCAAGATCATTCTCTATCCACTATCAGCAAAAAGCCTTAAGTCCATGGCCAAAATGCGCAAGCTGGCCCCCAAGATCAATGAACTCAAAGAGAGGCATGGAGATGACAAGCAAAAGTTCATGCAGGCACAAATGGAGCTCTGGAAAAAAGAGCAGGTAAATCCCTTTGGCGGCTGCTTGCCCATGCTGCTGCAAATGCCTGTCTTCCTCGGGATATTCTGGGTGCTTAATGAAAGCGTAGAGCTGCGACAGGCCTCGTTTATCTTCTGGTATAACGACCTTTCCAAAATGGACCCATTCTTTTTACTGCCTTTACTGATGGGTGGCGCCATGTTTGTTCAACAAATGTTAACGCCCATGCAAACAGCCGATCCTGCCCAGGCAAAAATGCTTAAATTCATGCCGGTAATTTTCACTGTTTTCTTTCTCTGGTTCCCGGCCGGGCTTGTTCTGTATTACACAGCAAACAGTGTGCTTTCCATTCTCCAGCAATGGATTATCACCAAGCAGATAGACAAGACCTACAAACCCAAAGGCACCTAGTTATACGGGTGCCTCAAAAGGTTTCCACTAATGACTCAGGGCATTGACACAATCTGTGCTGTCGCAACTCCGCCTGGAAAAGGCGGAATCAGCATTATTAGAATCTCCGGTCCAGAATCCTTTTCAGTTAGCAAGAAAGTGACAGGACTGGAACCAGTTCCCCGCCATGCGCATTTCGGCCCTTTCCTTTGCCAGGACGGAACTGTCATTGATGAAGGCATAACGCTGTATTTCCCGGGTCCCGATTCATTTACCGGAGAAGATGTTGTGGAGCTTCAGGCCCACGGAGGGCCATTTCTGGTAGACCTGCTTCTGCAGGAAGTTCTGTCCCTCGGTCCGAGGCTTGCCCGCCCTGGTGAGTTTTCCGAGCGCGCTTTTTTGAATGACAAGATTGATCTTGCACAGGCAGAGGCCATTGCTGACTTGATTGACAGCCACTCCGCAGAAGCCGCCCGGTATGCAGTGCGGTCACTACAGGGCGAGTTTTCCACACTTGTTAATCACCTGATTAATGCCATTATTGAGCTGCGCAAATATATTGAGGCGGCTCTGGACTTTCCAGATGAAGAAGTGGACTTCCTGGCGGCGGGTGATGTTGCTGCCAGGCTGCAGGATATTCACCATTCCCTCGTATCACTGCTTGACCAGGCCAGGCAAGGCTCCATCATGAAAGAGGGGCTGTCTGTTGTTATTGCCGGTGAGCCCAATGCTGGAAAATCCAGCCTGCTTAACAAGCTTTCAGGTCAATCGCGCGCCATTGTCACAGAAGTTGCCGGCACCACACGGGACACGCTCAAAGAACATATCAGTATTGATGGCATGCCTCTTCATATTATCGATACTGCCGGCCTTCACGAAAGTGATGATCTTGTTGAACAGGAAGGCATGAAGCGAGCCTGGCAGGAAATCAATGATGCTGATCTTGTGCTCCTTGTCGCTGATTCCACACGTTACACAAGTATTGAAACCTCGTCTCTTTGGAAACAATTGTCTGAAAAAATCAGCGCCCCTGAAAAATTATTAGTGGTCTTTAATAAAGCGGATTTGTCCGGTGAGGAGATACGTTTTGATAGTGATGGCCAGTCTTCGATATACCTCTCTGCGAAAAATGGCGAGGGTGTGGCACTGCTTGAAAAAGCAATCCGGGATTTTGCAGGCATCAACCTCTCTGTTGAAGGGCGTTTTATAGCCAGAAGGCGCCACCTGGATGCTCTTGCCCAATCCCTTAGATGTCTTGAATCTGCCAGAGATCAATTAAACACGACACAGGAAGGTGAACTGGTTGCTGAAGATTTGAAAAAAGCTCACCAGTCTCTTGAGGAAATCACCGGTGCCTATTCTCCGGATGACCTGTTGGGTGAAATATTTTCCAGTTTTTGTATCGGGAAATAAGTAGCTATATATAGAAGCAATATGAATCTATGTATAACTTTCCATTTGCAGGCAATCCACAACTTATAGACAGCCATTCCGATGACTTATTAAATAAAGGAAGATTAGCCAAGCCTGTAACACAGCCTGTTGAAAACTTTTGAATATCCCCGGGTGAGTTGTGTAAGAACATGGAATAAGTCTGCTGAACTTTGCTTGCTGGAGATCCTGCTTCACTTTATAAATATTCTCCACCAGCTTCTACACTGATTGCCGGCATGTTCAACGCATGATTTACACAGGGTTTATGAAGGCCCAAGCTATTGTTATATGAAAATAAAAAAGCTTTATACACACAAAATAGCCTCTCTAATAATAGTAATAACATTAAAGTAATAATCTGTAATATAACTCTTCTTATATATATCTATTATTTATAATTTGTAGAAATCATGCGATGGACAAGCTTCTAATTTGCGGCTAAATCCTTATACTTGGCACCCCTTTTAGCCTCAACCCAATCTCTATATGAGTAATTCCGGTCAGCAGCAGTTTGAAGTAATCGTTGTCGGTGGCGGCCATGCCGGTACCGAAGCCGCGCTTGCGTCTGCCCGGATGGGGAGCAAAACCCTGCTGGTTACCCATAACATCGATACTCTTGGGCAAATGTCATGTAACCCGGCTATTGGTGGTATAGGTAAAACACACCTGGTCAAAGAGATCGATGCTTTGGGTGGCATCATGGCCCAGGCTGCCGATAAGGCAGGTATTCATTTTCGAACACTCAATGCAAGCAAGGGGCCCGCTGTCCGAGCAACTCGTGCACAGGCAGACCGATCACTCTATAAGGCTGCTATCAGACAGTCACTGGAGACCCAGGAAAACCTGAGCATTTTCCAGCAAGGGGTTGATGATCTCATCGTCGAGAACGAAAGGGTGCAAGGAGTTATTACTCAAATGGGCCTGCAATTTTTTGCACCCTGTGTGATTCTGACTACTGGCACCTTCCTTGGTGGAAAAATCCATATAGGACTTAAAAATCATGCCGGGGGTAGGGCAGGCGATGAGCCATCCATTGCGCTGGCCAACAGGTTGCGGGAAATGCCGTTTAATGTCGGCAGATTGAAAACAGGAACACCACCCAGAATCGATGCGGCAACAGTCGATTATTCAAGAATGACAGAGCAGCCCGGCGATTGCCCCCTACCTGTTATGTCATACCTGGGTAATCCGGAAGAGCATCCCAGACAAATAAGCTGTTATATCACGGCGACGAATGAACAAAGCCACGACATCATCCGGCAAGGGCTGGAATTCTCACCTATGTATTCCGGGGAAATAGAAGGGGTAGGTCCGCGGTATTGCCCATCAATAGAAGATAAGGTGGTGAGATTCGCAGACAAGAATAGCCACCAGATATTCGTAGAACCGGAAGGGCTTACCAGTAGTGAGCTTTATCCCAATGGGATTTCAACGAGCTTGCCTTACGAAGTACAGGAAAAACTGGTGCAAAGTATCAGGGGCTTTGAGAATGCCAGGATAGTCAGACCCGGTTATGCCATTGAATACGATTACTTTGATCCAAGAGACCTGAATCCATCACTGGAAACAAAGTATATCCGGGGACTGTATTTTGCCGGGCAGATCAACGGCACAACCGGCTACGAGGAGGCAGGCGCACAAGGCCTCCTGGCAGGAATCAACGCGTCCCTTTCAATCAGGGGAGAAGAGCCCTGGTGTCCAGGGCGAGAGGAAGCTTATATCGGGGTCCTGGTGGACGACCTCATTACGAGAGGCACACTGGAACCTTACCGTATGTTCACATCCCGGGCGGAATATCGTTTGATGCTAAGACAGGACAACGCGGATTTCAGGCTGACAGAAAAGGGGCACCAGCTTGGCCTGGTGAGTGATGAACGCTGGCAACGATTTAATGAAAAACAGCGGCAGGTAGAAAAAGAACAGAAACGATATTCTGAAACCTGGGTCCAGCCTGAAGGAAAAATGGCAGAGCTGATTAATCCGCTTTTGGACAACCCGCTTTCCCATGAATATTCTCTTTCAGACATTCTTTCCAGGCCCAGGGTAAAAATAGATGACCTGAACAATGCCTGTCGTGAAACAGGATTATTGGAGGCCTTGCCCGATCCCATGGTGTCAGAACAGGTTGAGATCCGAATCAAGTACCGCGGTTATATCGACCGGCAGTTCAATGAAATCGCAAAACTAAAAAGCCAGGAAAACACACGAATACCTGAGGAATTCAGCTATAACAACATTTCCGGCTTGTCCTCAGAGTTACGTCAAAAACTGGAGCAGGTTCGTCCGGAATCAATCGCCAGGGCATCGCGAATTCCCGGCATGACGCCGGCGGCAATATCCCTGTTACTGGTCAACTTGAAAAAACACTCCCACCTTTCCAGTATCCAGGAAAACCAGGCAACCAAAGACAAGATTGCTTGATGGACCCTGCAGAACAACTCAAGGAAATCTTGATTGATGGAGTGTCCCGGCTCGGTCTGACACTGGATTCAGATCAACTGGATAAACTGCTTGAATACCTCCAGATGCTGGAAAAATGGAACCAGGCTTACAACCTTTCAGGTATAAAGGATGCCAGGCAGATGGTGCCTTATCATCTACTGGACAGTCTTGCCATGGTGACCTTTGTAAAAAAAGTGCAGGCAGATGCCATTCTGGATGTTGGCACAGGAGCTGGATTGCCAGGGATACCGCTGGCTATCTGTTTTCCGGAAAAAAATTTTTTACTCCTGGACAGCAACGGAAAAAAAACCCGCTTTCTTTTCCAGGTAGTGACCCAGCTGGGCCTGCAAAATGTTGAGATCTTCCATGAGAGAATTGAAAACTTTCAAAGCCGGGAGCAAATTGATATCGTGCTCTGCCGGGCTTTTGCTCCTCTTGAACGGTTGGTTGAACAGGTTTCACAGTTACTTGATAGCGGTAGCGAGATAATGGCCATGAAGGGGCAGCTCCCTGAATCAGAGATTGAGGCATTACCTGGGGGCGTAGAAGTAAAAGAAATAAAGAGTTTTACCGTGCCGGGTGTAGAGGGAAGCCGGCACTTGATAACCATTGGTCAAAGCCAGGCCGAAACAGGACATAAGAATTGAGCCATATTTTTGCAATAGCCAATCAGAAAGGCGGTGTGGGTAAAACCACCACAACCGTGAATCTGGCAGCATCGCTGGCACGCATGAATAAGAAGGTCCTCCTGGTTGATCTCGACCCCCAGGGTAATGCCACCATGGGCAGCGGTATTGAAAAAAATGAACTGGAAACCAGCGTCTATGATCTTCTGGTACAGCAAGCCACGTTGGCTGAGGTTGTCCAAAGAAGCCCTGAATCAGAATTTGACCTGTTGCCTGCCAATGGCGATCTCACAGCGGCAGAAGTCGAACTGCTGGAAGTGGAAGGGCGGGATCACCGGCTGAGAGACTGTCTTGAGGAGTCTGGTAGCGGGTATGACTTTGTCCTTATAGACTGTCCACCTTCCCTGAATATGCTGACCGTCAATGCCCTGGTTGCAGCCGACAGTGTATTGATTCCAATGCAGTGTGAATACTATGCATTGGAAGGACTGACAGCCCTGTCGCAAACGGTACAGGCTGTAGCAGCGAGCCTTAATCCGGGCCTGAGCATAGAAGGTATTTTGCGGACCATGTATGACCCGCGAAACAAACTGAGCCAGGAAGTGTCTGATCAGCTCATTGAATATTTCGGAGATGCAGTTTATCGGACTATTATTCCCAGGAATGTGAGACTGGCCGAAGCACCAAGTTTTGGTTTACCTGTAATCGTGTATGATAAAAGTTCACGAGGCGCATTGGCCTATATCGCACTGGCCGGTGAAATACTCAGGCGCCATGAACAGAATGAAAACACCCAGAAACTCTCGGATTCATCGGGGTCACCGGCTAATACTGCAAATACTGAAAATAGTTAAAGTACCCTGTAAAGCAGGAAATAAAGAGCAAGAATCACCATGGCACAAAAAAAACGCGGTTTGGGCAGAGGACTGGATGCTTTACTGGGATCCGGCAGCGCTTCGTCAGCCACAGAACCAGCGAAAACCAACCAGGCACCAACAACAGCTGATTCGGGGGCTGCTTCACCAGCATCGGAAGATAATGCTCTTAAGCACCTGCCCGTAGAGTTTATTCAGCCGGGCAAATACCAGCCACGACATGATATCCGGGCAGAATCCCTGGAAGACCTGGCTAATTCCATCAGGGTCCAGGGGGTTATGCAGCCTATTGTTGTCAGGCCTATCAGCTCCAACAAGTATGAAATCATAGCTGGAGAGAGACGGTGGCGTGCCAGCCAGCTGGCGGGTCTGGATACCATACCTGTCATCATCAAGCAGGTAGCGGATGAAGCCGCAGTAGCGATGGCGCTTATCGAGAATATTCAGCGCGAAAACCTGAATCCGATCGAAGAGGCTATGGCGCTCCAACGGTTAATCGATGAATTTGAGTTAACACAGCAGGAAGTGGCTGAAGCTGTCGGTAAATCCAGGACCACAGTTACGAATCTGCTGAGGTTAATGAGCCTGAACCCAGATGTGCGAGCATTTCTTGAAAAAGGTGAGATTGAAATGGGGCATGCCAGGGCTTTGTTGTCATTACCCTTTGAAAAGCAGCTGGATGCCGGCAAGCAGGTAAAAAACAAGGGCCTGTCGGTCAGACAGACCGAGGCACTGGTCAGACGCCTGCAGTCCCAAAAGAACAAGACTACAACGAGCAACAAAATAGACCCGGATATCCGTCACTTGCAGGACGATCTGTCAGAAAAACTGGGTACACAGGTGAATATTCAACACTCTGCCAAGGGCAAAGGTAAGCTGATTCTTAACTACAATTCACTTGAACAGCTTGAAGGAATTCTCGACCACATTAAATAGCGCGTAATTCCTTGCCTTTATCTGCTCTTGCTGTTGTATGGGTTAGGGAAAATAACTATAATGCGCGCGGTCGAAAAACAGTGAAAAAACGCTGAAAAAACAATAGGTATGGATGGGCCTGGGGACGGTGACACAGGCTGGCTGATTGCAGGCAAGACATGCAAAAAAGCATGCAAAAAATGCATGCAATAAAATGAGAAGCCAGTGACCGTTTCAAATATACAAGCACCTCCAGTCTATATCGCTTTTATCATCCAGTTTTTGCTCTGTATCGCGGCAGCCATGATAGCGTTGTTAGTTATTGATTTGGTCGCGGCATATTCGATATTGCTGGGTGGGTTAATTAGCATTTTGCCAAACGGCTATTTTGCCTGGAAGGCATTCCGCTATCGCGGTGCACGTAACACCCCAATGATTGTTAAGTCATTTTATGCTGGTGAAACTGGCAAGCTGATAATGACCGCGGTTTTATTCGCGCTGGTATTTGCAGGAATAAAGCCTCTGAATGAACTGGCAATTATTGTGAGCTTTATAGTGACGATCATCGTTGGCCTGATATCAACAGCCTGGGTCAGCGTGAAATGGCAGCGAAGAAACAGCAACACTGTGACAGGCAAAGAGCAATAAGAAGAATAAGACACCAGTGAAATGAAGCGAGTGTTTTGATGCCAGAACACTCTGATTTACTGGACAAACAAGTTAACGGGAACAGCCAAACAAGTGAAAATTGGCGCCCCGAACAGCGAAAGCTAAAGCTAACAGATACAACAAACCAGAAATAAAGTATGGCAAGCGAAGCGCACACAGACACAGAGCACGGCGGAGAACACACCCAGACACAGGGTGAGTATATTCAGCACCATCTTCAGTTTCTTACCTTTGGCAAAAACGCCGAGGGCCATTGGACTTTCGCACACACTGAAGAAGAAGCCGGCGAAATGGGTTTCTGGTCTTTTCATGTAGATACCCTTGGCTGGTCAATCGTTCTTGGATTGCTGTTTGTCCTGTCCTTTAAAAAAGCAGCAGAAAAAGCGTCAGTTGAAGTTCCTACCGGGTTCCAGAATTTCGTGGAATGGATTTACGAATTTGTTGACCAGAACGTAAAAGATACTTTTCATGGCAAAAGCACACTAATTGCGCCTTTGGCGATGACCATTTTTGTCTGGGTTATCCTCATGAACACCATGGACCTGGTGCCAGTTGATATCCTGCCCTGGTTGGCACAAACCATTTCCGGCAGCCATGAAACCGCATTTCGCGTAGTGCCAACAACAGACCCGAATATCACCTTGGGCATGTCGATCAGCATATTTTTCCTGATTATTTATTACACGATAAAAATAAAAGGGCCTGGCGGGTTCTTCAAAGAACTGGCTTTCCATCCCTTTGGACCCAAAATGTTTATCGCGAATTTACTTATTGAAGTGCCGACTTTGCTGGCCAAACCGGTTTCCCTGGGTCTGCGTCTTTACGGCAACCTGTATGCCGGTGAGCTGGTTTTCCTGCTCATAGCACTCTTTGGCGTATATCAATTACCTGCACACTTTATCTGGGCGGCTTTCCACTTGCTGGTTGTCCCGCTGCAGGCATTTATTTTCATGATGCTCACTATCGTCTACTTAAGTCAGGCGTGTGAGGATCACTAAAACAGATTCTTTTAAAGAGAAGAATTTCTAAATTCACTAAATCAAGGTATTTACCTTAACAACTGGAGGAAAAAATGGAGCAGATATTAGCTTTTACAGTGCTTGGAGTACTGCTGGTATTGGGTATGGGCGCACTGGGTACTGCTATCGGTTTCGGTATCCTGGGTGGCAAGATGCTGGAAGGTTCAGCTCGTCAGCCTGAACTGGCCCCAATGCTGCAAGGTAAGATGTTCCTGGTTGCCGGCCTGATTGACGCCGTGACCATGATCGGCCTGGCCATCGGCATGTGGTTCACCTTTGCCAACCCCTTTGTTGCTGCACTCGCCGGCTAATTCAGCCTGGTCTTGATTGAGATAACAGCAACCCCTAGGGAACATACTAGGCAAGAGGTGTATTCGTGAACATAAACGCAACAATACTTGGACAAATCATCGCCTTCGCATTCTTTGTGTGGTTTTGCATGAAGTATGTCTGGCCGCCTCTGACGGCAGCTTTGGCTGAGCGGCAAAAGAAAATTGCCGATGGTCTGGAAGCGGCAGAGCGGGCAGAGAAGGATCTTGAACTGGCACAGTCTCGTGCTGCAGAACAGTTGAAGGAAGCCAAGTCAGAAGCGTCCGGCATTATTGATCAGGCAAACAAACGTGCCAGCCAGATCATAGATGAAGCAAAAGAGCAGGCGCGGGAAGAAGGGCAAAGGCTGATCGCCGGCGCCCAGGCTGAAATTGAGCAGGAAATGAACCGTGCCAAGGAACAGCTGCGCTCCCAGGTAGCAGGAATTGCCATCGCTGGTGCAGAGAAAATACTCGAAGCATCCATTGATGAAAGCGCGCATTCGGAACTGGCTGAAAAGCTGGCCGCCAGCCTGTAAGAAAACTGCAGAACCGGACTATAAGACTAAAGAGCAAACACAAACGACGATATGGCTGAATTAACCACATTAGCAAGACCCTATGCCAAAGCAGCTTTTGAAGCTGCTGCTGATTCGGGCAGCCTGAATGACTGGTCAGAGAACCTGTCAATACTGGCGGCTGTGGTTAATGATCAGGATGTGGAAGCGGCGCTTTCATCTCCATCGTTAACTGGCGAGCAACAGGCACAACTGTTAAATGACTTATGCGGTGATCAAACCATCGGTCAGGTTAAAAACTTTGTCTCAATTCTGGCAGAAAACAAGCGCATTCCGCTTTTGCCGGAAATTGTATCGCTCTTTGAAATTCTCAAAGCCAATAAGGAAATGAAAGTGGACGTTAATGTGAAGTCTGCTTTCCCGTTGTCTGATGCCCTCCAGGACAAGCTGGCCGCATCTCTGAAGGAAAAACTTCAGCGTGAAGTGGTACTGCACAGTGAAACAGACAAATCCCTGATTGGCGGCGCAGTGATCAGAGCAGGCGACCTGGTTATAGACGGATCGGTTCGCGGAAAGCTGGCAAAGCTGGCTGAAAGCATGAACTCCTGATTAACGAATAATTGAGTTTTAGAAAAGTTTAAAAAGTTCAGATAGCTCACAAGTACCCCGGCAAACCGGGGAGAGAGTTGAGGAAACAAAACAATGCAACAACTGAATCCATCAGAAATTAGCGAGATTATCAAACAGCGCATCGACAAGCTGGATGTGTCTGCCCAGGCGCAGAACGAAGGCACTATTGTCAGCGTGTCTGACGGTATTATCCGTATTCACGGTCTTGCCGATGTGATGTACGGTGAAATGATAGAGTTCGAGGGTGGTGTTTACGGAATGGCCCTGAACCTGGAAAGGGATTCAGTGGGTGCTGTGGTCCTGGGTGATTACCAGGGACTTGCTGAAGGCCAGACTTGCCGCTGCACACAACGCATCCTGGAAGTCCCGGTCGGACCGGAACTGGAAGGACGTGTGGTAGATGCTTTGGGTAATCCCATTGACGGCAAAGGCCCAATTAATGCTGCCGAAACCGATGCGGTAGAAAAGGTTGCCCCTGGTGTAATTGCCCGCCAATCAGTATCCCAGCCAGTACAAACTGGTCTGAAAGCAATTGATTCGATGGTGCCAATTGGTCGCGGACAGCGTGAATTGATTATTGGTGACCGCCAGATTGGTAAAACGGCAGTAGCTATTGATGCGATTATTAACCAGAAAGGCACCGGCGTTAAATGTATCTATGTCGCGGTTGGCCAGAAGCAGTCATCTATTGCCAGCGTAGTGCGAAAACTGGAAGAACATGGCGCTATGGAGCACACCATTGTTGTTGCTGCTGGCGCATCTGATCCTGCTTCGATGCAATTTATTGCCCCGTATTCAGGCTGCTCTATGGGCGAGTACTACCGTGACCGTGGTCAGGACGCTCTGATCATTTATGATGACCTGACCAAACAAGCTTGGGCTTATCGCCAGATTTCATTGTTGCTGAAACGACCACCTGGCCGTGAAGCCTATCCTGGTGATGTTTTCTATCTCCATTCCCGCCTGCTGGAAAGAGCGGCTCGTGTAAATGCTGAATACGTTGAGCAATTTACCGACGGTAAAGTCAAAGGCCAGACTGGCTCACTGACAGCTCTCCCGATTATTGAAACCCAGGCTGGTGACGTATCTGCTTTCGTACCGACCAACGTAATTTCGATTACAGACGGGCAGATATTCCTGGAAACCAACCTGTTTAACTCAGGCATTCGCCCGGCGATGAATGCGGGTCTTTCCGTATCTCGTGTTGGTGGTGCAGCTCAAACCAGCATCATTAAGAAACTGGGTGGCGGTATTCGTCTAGCTCTTGCCCAGTATCGTGAACTGGCAGCATTCGCCCAGTTTGCATCTGATCTTGATGAGGCTACCCGTGCACAGCTGGAACATGGTCAGCGTGTAACAGAGTTGATGAAACAGAAACAGTATTCGCCTCTGTCAGTTGCAGAAATGGGTGTTGTGCTTTATGCAGCGAACGAAGGATATCTGAAAGAAGTTGATATGGAGAAGATTGCTGATTTTGAAGCAGCATTGTTGTCCTATATGAATTCCGAGCATGGTGACCTGATGAGCGGCATCAATGAAACAGGTGACTATAACGAGGATATTGAAAAATCCTTCAAGGAAGCATTGGACAAATTCATCTCAACCCAGAGCTGGTAATAAACAATGGCTGCCGGAAAAGAAATTCGCAATCAGATCGGGAGTATTAAAAATACTCAGAAGATCACCAGCGCCATGGAAATGGTTGCTGCGAGCAAGATGCGTAAGGCTCAGGAGCGCATGGAGCTGGGGAAACCCTATGCCAAGAATATTCGTGGCGTGGTTAGCCATCTGGCCAACTCAACACCTGAGTATCAGCATATCTACATGGAAGAACGTGAAGTCAAACGCCTTGGCTATATCGTGATTTCAACGGACCGTGGTCTTTGCGGCGGCCTTAACATCAACCTGTTCAAGTCCATGGTGACTTCCATGAAAGAGTGGAATGAAGCAGGTGCGGAAATCGATATTTGTGCCGTTGGCTCCAAGGGCGCAGCATTTTTTAATAATTATGGCGGCAATGTTATTGCGGCGATTCGAGGTATTGGTGACAAGCCTGCTGTAGAAGATGTTGTTGGCGGCGTGAAAGTGATGCTGGACAATTTTGCTGACGGCAAGATTGACAAGCTGTTCCTGGTGACCAACGAATTCGTTAATACGATGACCCAGAAACCGGTCATTGAGCAGTTGCTGCCATTGCAGAAAGCCGAAGACGAAGAAATGAAGCATCACTGGGACTATATCTATGAACCGGATGCGCGCGAACTTCTCGATGGCCTGCTCGCCCGATATATAGAATCGCAGGTTTACCAGGCTGTTGTTGAAAACAATGCCTGTGAACAAGCTGCCCGTATGATTGCTATGAAGAGCGCAACCGACAATGCAGGTGAGTTGATGGATGAGCTACAGCTTATTTACAACAAAGCCCGCCAGGCAGCTATTACACAAGAATTATCGGAAATTGTTAGTGGTGCTGCTGCCTTGTAAAAAATGCAGCAAAGTACCAGAAAAAAATTAGTTATTTAATAAAAGATAGATTAAAGAGGAACCGGACATGAGTAGCGGTCGTATCGTACAAATTATTGGTGCTGTTATTGACGTGGAATTTCCACGGGATTCTGTGCCCAAGGTTTATGATGCTTTGGCAGTAGATTCAAGCGATATCACTCTGGAAGTGCAGCAGCAGCTGGGCGATGGTGTTGTCCGTACAATTGCGCTGGGTTCTACTGAAGGCCTGCGTCGTGGACTTAATGTTAATGATACTGGCGCCGCCATCAGCATTCCGGTTGGTGAGAAAACACTTGGCCGCATCATGAATGTACTGGGCGACCCGATTGATGAGTGTGGCGAAATTGGCGCTGAAGAAAAAATGCCTATTCATCGTAAAGCACCTTCCTATGATGAACAGGCTGCTTCTGAAGAGCTGCTTGAAACAGGCATCAAGGTTATCGACCTGGTTTGCCCGTTCGCCAAGGGCGGTAAGGTTGGTCTGTTTGGTGGTGCCGGTGTAGGTAAGACGGTCACCATGATGGAGCTGATCAACAATATTGCTACCGAGCATAGCGGTCTATCCGTTTTTGCCGGTGTCGGTGAGCGTACTCGTGAGGGTAATGACTTCTACCATGAAATGCAGGAAGCCGGTGTTATTGACACTGAAACTTTCAGCAATTCAAAAGTATCCATGGTATACGGCCAGATGAACGAGCCGCCTGGAAACAGACTGCGTGTTGCACTGACCGGACTGACCATGGCCGAGAAATTCCGTGACGAAGGTCGTGACGTACTGTTCTTCGTTGATAATATTTATCGTTATACCCTGGCAGGTACCGAAGTATCGGCACTGCTGGGCCGTATGCCTTCCGCGGTAGGTTATCAGCCAACACTGGCCCAGGAAATGGGTGAGTTGCAGGAACGTATTACTTCTACAAAAACCGGGTCCATTACTTCAATCCAGGCGGTATACGTGCCTGCCGACGACCTGACTGACCCATCTCCGGCAACAACCTTTGCGCATTTGGATGCTACTGTTGTACTGTCGCGTGATATTGCCCAGCTGGGTATTTATCCTGCGGTAGACCCGCTGGACTCAACATCACGTCAGCTGGACCCACTGGTTATTGGCCAGGAACATTACGAAGTTGCTCGTGGTGTGCAGTCAATTCTGCAGAAATATAAAGAATTGAAAGATATTATTGCCATCCTGGGTATGGATGAGCTGTCAGAAGAAGACAAACAGGCAGTAAACCGTGCACGTAAAGTTGAACGCTTCTTCTCACAGCCATGTACGGTTGCTGAAGTATTTACCGGAGCACCAGGTAAATACGTATCTTTGAAAGATACAATCAGCAGCTTTAAGGCGATTCTTGACGGCGAATATGATGATTTGCCTGAACAGGCCTTTTATATGGTTGGCGGCATTGAAGACGTCGTAGAAAAAGCGAAATCAATGTAAGCATCGTTTGACTGATTGGCAAAAAGACAAAAGTACGTAACAAGTAGATTGAATCAGGAATAAAGCGGAATAATCATTATGGCTATGACCATGCATTGCGAAATCGCCAGCGCGGAACAGGAGATTTTCTCCGGTCGTGTTGAGCATCTTGTTGCAGCAGGCAGTCTTGGTGATCTGGGTATTCACCCGGGTCACGCGCCATTGCTGACAGCACTGATTCCTGGCCCGGTTCGCATCGTCACACAAAACGGCGAGGAAGAAATTTACTATGTCTCCGGCGGCTTCCTGGAAGTTCAGCCTGGCACGGTAAACATTCTGGCCGATACAGCCGTCCGCGCTGATGATCTCGATGAAGCCAATGCGTCGCAGGCCATGAAAGAGGCTGAAGAGGCAATTCATAATCAGAACGCCGAGATGGATTATGCTGAAACAGCGTCTCACCTGGCCCAGGCGGCAGCACAGATCAGAACTCTGCAGCAACTGCGCAAGAAACTGGGTGGTTAATCAGATACCGGATATCAGAAACAAGAAACAAGAAAAAAACCGGCTATAGCCGGTTTTTTTGTTTCTGATGTCATTCCATAGAAGATAGTTCGGGTATCTGGCTTACCTAATGCGTACTATAATTAGATCTATGTCTGCAATATTCATAATGGACTATTGGTTTTGAAGCTTAATGTAGTTGTCCTTGCCGCAGGGAAGGGGACGCGAATGAAGTCCTCCCGGGCCAAAGTCTTGCATAGGCTGGCCGGTAAACCCTTATTACTTCACGTTCTTGATACAGCCCGGGCACTACAATGCTCAAGTCTTCAGGTGGTAACCGGATTTGGTGCAGATTCGGTAGAGAGCGAGCTTGCAGGTTCTGATATCCGCCTCGTCATGCAGGAAGAACAGCTGGGAACAGCCCATGCTGTTCAACAGGCGCTGGACGGGCTGGAGGATGATGCCGTTGCGTTGGTCCTGTACGGAGATGTGCCATTAATCAGGCCCGATACCCTGCAGGCGTTGCTGGACAAGGTGGACGCCCAAAGCATGGGGGTGCTGACCTGTGAAGTCACTGACCCTGCTGGCCTGGGACGAATTATTCGGGATGAAAGTGGTCATATAGTACGTATTGTTGAAGAAAAGGATGCAAACGAGGCCGAAAAAGCAGTTCGGGAGATAAATACCGGCTTCATGGCCATTCCGGTTAACCTGTTAAAAAGCTGGCTGCCAAGAATCCAGGCCAATAACGCCCAGAAAGAATATTATCTGACCGACCTGGTTGAACTCGCCATTAGCGATGGCAATGCTGTGGTAACCAGCAACTGCAATGACCAGGATGAAATCACCGGTATCAATGACAGGGTCCAGCTGGCCCAACTCGAAAGGAAATACCAACGCAATATGCATGAAGATCTGATGAAAAGCGGTGTGACGCTTGCTGACCCCAATCGGCTTGATATCAGGGGTGATGTTTCCATTGCCGGCGACGTTGAAATTGATATCAACGTTATTCTGGAAGGGAAGGTTGATATTGCCGCCAATGTCAGCATAGGAGCTGGCTGTATTCTGAAAAACTGTTCAGTCGGGGAAGGCACTCAACTGCATCCCTATACTGTTATTGAAGATGCCGTTATCGGTAAGCACTGCCAGCTGGGGCCTTTCGCTCGCGTAAGGCCTGGCACAGAAATGCAGGACTCCTCAAAACTTGGCAATTTTGTCGAGGTAAAGAAGTCGGTCATTGGCAAGGGCAGCAAGGTTAATCACCTTTCCTATGTCGGTGATTCCGTATTGGGTGAAGGCGTCAATATTGGTGCTGGCACGATTACCTGCAATTACGATGGCGTTAACAAGCATCAGACCATAATTGGTGATGGCGTCTTCATTGGATCAAATGCGGTGCTGGTAGCACCGGTCACTCTTGAAAGCGGAGCCTTTGTTGCGGCAGGCTCCACTATCACCAAGGATGTTGATGGCGAACAGTTAGCGGTTAGTCGCGTGAAGCAGTCCAACATTGACGGCTGGAAACGGCCTGGCAAAAAGTAGCAACTTATCCTTCTGCGGAACTAGAATTTATGTGCGGTATTGTCGGTGCCATCGGGCAGAGAAATGTAAAAGAAATCCTTATTGAAGGACTGAAGCGCCTGGAATACCGAGGCTATGACTCGGCCGGCGTTGCGCTCATTAATCGCAAATCACTTGAGCTGTCCTGTGTTAAAACTGCCGGCAAGGTTCAGGCGCTGGAAGACAAGCTCAAGGAGTCGCCGCTCGACGGCCCTATCGGCATTGCTCACACACGCTGGGCAACACACGGCAAGCCTACCCAGGAAAATGCGCATCCGCACATGAGCAGTGATCGTGTGGCACTTATTCATAACGGGATTATCGAAAACTTCATGGACCTGAAAGAAGGATTACAAAAAGAAGGCTATGAGTTCCTGACCGAAACAGATACCGAAGTTATCGTGCATCTCATTCATATGTTCCTGGATAAGGAAGACATGAAATTATTTGAAGCGGTAAATAAAACCGTTTCCATGCTTGAAGGTGCTTATGGCCTGGCTGTTATAGACAGGGAAGACCCGAAGCGCATTGTTGTTGCTCGCAGCGGCAGCCCTTTGATTATCGGTGTTGGCATTGGTGAAAATTTCATTGCTTCAGACCCGGCAGCACTTGGCCAGGTGACAGACCGTTTTATCTATCTGGAAGAAGGTGATATCGCCGAAATAAAAACCAGCAAGATCAAGATTCATAACAATGGGGAAAAAGTAGAAAGGCAGATTGTGCGTCTCAGCCAGGATCTTGAAGAATCGGTAAAAGGGCAATACCGGCATTTCATGCTTAAGGAAATTTATGAGCAGCCCCAGGTTGTCACCAACACCCTGGCAGGAAAAATCAGCAAGATCCATGTTATGGAAGAAGCTTTTGGCGTCAATGCCAAAACGATTTTTGATAAAACAAAGAGTGTTCAGATCGTCGCTTGCGGTACCAGTTACCACGCCGGCATGATTGCCAAATTCTGGTTTGAAAATATTGCACGCATGCCATGCTCTGTAGATATTGCCAGTGAATACCGCTACCGGGAAATGCTGGTGCCTGATAATTGTCTCTTTGTTACGATTTCACAATCTGGCGAAACTGCAGATACCCTGGCGGCATTACGATTTGCCAGGGAGGCAGGTTACGTCGGCTGCATGACTATCTGTAACGTTGCAAACAGCTCAATCGAAAGGGAAAGCGACTTTGCCATCATGACCCAGGCTGGCAGGGAAATTGGTGTTGCTTCCACCAAAGCCTTTACAACGCAACTGTCGATACTCACGCTTTTATGTATCGTTCTTGCGCGACGAAACGGATTAAGCGAGGAGGACGAAAAATCTCTTGTAGATGATCTTCATGACCTGCCGCGTATCCTGGAACAAACGTTGACGCTGGATGAACAGATTAGAAAAGTCTCACTGGATTTTGCAGACAAGCGCCATTCATTATTCCTGGGCAGAGGTGTGCAATACCCGGTATCCAAGGAAGGTGCGCTCAAGCTGAAGGAAATTTCCTATATCCATGCCGAAGCTTACCCGGCAGGTGAATTGAAACATGGTCCGCTGGCCCTTGTGGATGACAACATGCCCGTGATCGCAGTTGCGCCCAATGATGAACTGCTTGAAAAACTGAAATCAAACTTGCAGGAAGTCAGTGCGCGGGGTGGACAACTGTATGTGTTTGCGGATGCGGAAGCAGGATTTAACAATGATGAAAACACGACCGTGATCAATGTGCCGCATTGTTCCGATTTTCTGTCACCGATTATTTACACGATCCCGCTGCAGTTATTGTCTTATCATGTCGCCGTGATAAAAGGCACGGATATTGATCAGCCACGAAACCTGGCCAAATCGGTTACTGTCGAGTAGCGACTATAGAAAGTGTAGTTAAGCGGTAAGTGTAGTAAGCACTAATTGTAGTAAACAGAAAGTAGCGCTAGGAACTCTTTCGTTTACCAGAGCGCAACGACTTGAGGCTTTTATTCAGCCTTTTCAGATGATCCTGCAGCATGCCACTTCGATGCTGCGCCACACCCATCGCCAACACATCAATAACCACCAGGTGCGCAATGCGCGAAGAAATCGGGGAAAACATATTCTGGTTGTCTTCCACGTTAATGTGAATGGGGATCGCACATAATTCAGCTACTGGTGTGTTATCTGGTACTAGCCCTATTACAGTGGACCCGGCTTCACGGGCAAGTTTGACACTTTGTATTAATGCCGTTGATCTTCCTGACTGTGAAATGGCCACGACAACATCTTTCTTTTTCAGGGAAATGGCAGACATGTGCTGGATATGCGGGTCTGTATAGGCTGCAGCTGTAACCTGGAGCCTGAAGAACTTGTGCTGGGCATCAATAGCGACAGAGCCTGAAGCGCCGAAGCCATAGAACTCGACCCGCTCCGCTTCTGCCAGTGCCGCAATGGCCGCTTCCAGGGCGCTGATATCCAGCTCTTCCCGAACAGCCAGCAGAGACCCAATGGTTGAATCAAATACCTTGCGGGAAACATCAGCAATTGAGTCGGTATCGCTGACAGAAAATTGACTGTAAATTCCGCTGCTACCCAGGTATCTGGCCAGCTGCAGGCGGAATGCCTGGAACCCGTCATACCCCAATGCACGGCAAAACCGGATCACGGTTGGTTCGCTCACCTTGGCACCTGCCGCCAGGTCCCTGATGCGCATATCCAGAACGGAGGCAGGATCGGCCAGGACAAAGTCAGCAACCTTTCGCTCCGACTTGCGCATCTCCCCCAGCGCTTCGCTGATGGCTTTAATCAGGTTGGTGTTTTCCAGGGAAAGTCTCCGGAAGGGTTAATAAAAGACACGAGTATAAAAGGACAGGGGAGTCGAAAGAAGGCGAAATAACAGGGGGAGGATAAATTAGATGCAATAGTAGTTTCTGTTCATCGAAACTAAACGAAAAACACCTGGAAGGCTGGTCTTTTATCAATCCAGCCCGATTTATAAAGCTAGTGAATCAGTCTGAATTGGCTGGGCTTACATTTTCAGCCTGAGGACCTTTCTCAGACTGGGTAACTTCCATCATTACCTTTTGCCCTTCAACCAGAGTACGGCGGCCATCGCCTATAATTGCACTATAGTGGACGAATACGTCCTTGCCGTCTGCCTGCTCAATGAATCCAAAGCCTTTTTCATCATTGAACCACTTGACGGTTCCTTCTACTTGCTCTGACATAACTCTCTCTTGAAAAAAACACCGGAAAAATCATCATTCCGGCTTACTCAACTCCGGTGAAGAATCTTCACCTGAATACATGGTAGCAAGGAAAAAACCCGTAAGATACTGCATTCCTGATATTTCATGATTCCTTAATAAATTTATCCCATGGTCAGAAGCGCATTTGATAGAATGCGCGACCATGGATGTATCCCATATTCTTAACCCCCTCAATGACCATCAACGCAAGGCAGTAACTTCAGACCCGGGCAATCTTTTAGTGCTGGCTGGTGCAGGCAGTGGCAAGACCCGCGTTCTGGTTCACCGCATAGCCTGGCTGATTCAGATGGAGGGAGTTTCTCCCCACGGCATTCTTGCAGTGACCTTTACGAACAAGGCTGCCAATGAGATGCGTGTGAGAATTGAAGAGTTGCTGGAAAGGCCAGCCGGTGGCATGTGGGTGGGCACATTCCACGGCCTTGCACATAGGCTGTTACGCGCGCATTACCAGGAAGCCGGCCTGCCTGAAAAGTTTCAAATACTGGATTCTGATGATCAACTGCGCCTTATCAAGCGAATCAGTAAAAGCCTTGAGCTGGATGAAAGCAAATGGCCGGCCAAACAGTGCCAGTGGTTTATCAACCAGCAAAAAGATGAGGGACTGAGGGCCGCCAACCTTGAAGATTTTGGTGAGGAGTTCATGAAAGTCATGATCCGCGTCTACAGCGTCTATGAGGAAGCCTGTGACAGAGGCGGAATGGTGGATTTCGGAGAATTGCTGCTGCGCTCTCACGAGCTCTGGCTAAAACACCCTGCACTGCTTCAGCATTATCAGAATCGCTTTCGGCATATTCTGGTGGATGAGTTTCAGGACACCAATGCAATCCAGTATGCCTGGCTGCGTATGCTGGTTGGTCGTTCAGGTTTCATTACGGTTGTTGGCGATGATGACCAGTCCATTTACGGCTGGCGCGGGGCGCGAATAGAAAACATCCAGAATTTTGATAAGGACTTTGCCGATGCAGACCTGGTCAGGCTTGAGCAGAACTACCGCTCCACAGCGAATATCCTCAGTGCAGCCAACAAGCTGATTGCCAAGAATTCAGGGCGTCTGGGCAAGGAACTCTGGACTGAAGATAAGGAAGGAGAAAAAATTTCCATGTACGGGGCGTTCAATGAACAGGACGAAGCCCGTTTTGTTGTTGGCCAGATTGAAAAATGGGTTAATAGCGGCAACCGACATGAAGAAGCCGCTATTCTTTATCGCTCCAATGCGCAATCACGAGAGCTGGAAGAGGCGCTGCTTCGTGTCAGCATGCCTTACAGAATCTATGGCGGTTTTCGCTTTTACGAACGCCTGGAAATTCGAAATGCCCTGGCATACATGCGACTCGTGGGCAGCAGAAATGACGATGCGGCTTTTGAACGGGTGATCAATACACCTGTGCGCGGTATCGGAGCCAAGACGGTTGATAGTATTCGCCAGATTGCCCGGGCAGAGGGATGCTCCATGTGGCAGGCATCGGTTAAAGCCGTCCAGGAATCCCTGGTTTCATCCAGAGCTGTACTCAATATTTCAGGCTTCATGGCATTGATTGATGCCATGGATGAGCAACTTGAAGGCAGTGAGCTCTATGAATTCACAGAATACGTGATCAAGCAGAGCGGGCTGATCCAGCACCATGAAAAAGAAGGGGGCGAGAAAGCCCGCACCCGCCTGGAAAACCTGGAGGAACTGGTTAATGCAGCCAAGGCGTTTGAGGTAGAAGACCTGCCTGCTGAAGAAAGCATGCTTCTTGAGGAAGCAGGCGAAGAGGAAGCAGCAAAGGACTTAACAGAACTGGATATCCTCACGGCATTCCTGGACAAGGCTGCCCTGGATGCAGGAGATGCCCAGGCAGACGACTATGAAGATGCTGTCCAGTTGATGACATTGCATTCTGCCAAGGGGCTGGAGTTTCCAGTTGTCTTTATTACCGGTATGGAAGAGGGGCTGTTTCCCCATAAGATGTCCATGGATGATTTGGCAGGACTGGAAGAAGAGCGTCGACTTTGCTACGTGGGAATTACTCGTGCACGGCAAAAACTGACTCTGACCTACGCTGAGTCGAGACGCCTTCACGGTGAGGAAACCCTAACCCGGCCTTCCCGCTTCCTTCGAGAAATTCCCGAGGAACTTCTGGAGGAAATCCGAATGCAAGGGGAGGTCCGCAGGGGCAGCTTCTCTCTCGGTAAAAGCATGGATAATCGTGATATTATCGGCGGTCTTCATGATTCCGGGAAAGTATCAGGAACGGATATCAGTCTTGGCCAGCGGGTTAAACACCCCAAGTTTGGTGAGGGGGTAGTGCTTAACTACGAAGGTAAAGGACCGAATGCCAGGGTCCAGATAAATTTTGATGATGTGGGCGGTAAATGGTTAGTTATGTCATATGCCCGATTGGAAGTAATTTAGAAAAAAGAGACAAGGGGAACTGCAGTAATGATAAACAAGATTCTAATAAAGCTGGGATTAACAGTAACAACCGCACTATTCCTGCAAGCCTGTGGCAGTGACTCTGCCGAGGTTACCGCAGAAGGTGGCGCTGCTGCACCACAGGAAACCTACGAATGGAAACTGGTGACGGCCTGGCCGAAAAACTTTCCTGCCCTGGGACATGCGCCTGAAATATTCGCAGAAAAAGTGGAAGCCATGTCCAATGGCCGAATGAAAATCCGGGTTTACGGTGATGGTGAGTTGGTGCCTGCACTGGAAGTCTTTAATGCTGTCAGTGCCGGGACGGCCGAAATTGGGCACGGTGCCGCGTATTACTGGAAAGGCAAAGCCCCTGAAGCACAATTTTTTACTGCGCTTCCTTTCGGTTTGAACGGTCGTGAAATGGATAGCTGGATTCAGTATGGTGGCGGCCAGGAACTCTGGGAAGAACTCTATGAACCCTTCAACCTGATACCCATGTCCAGCGGTAATACCGGTGTTCAGATGGGCGGGTGGTTTAACAAGGAAATTAATTCCAAGGAAGATTTCCAGGGATTGAAAATGCGCATTCCAGGGTTGGCCCAGGATGTATTAACACAACTCGGTGGTGTTCCGGTCAATATGCCGGGCAGTGAGCTTTTCACATCACTTCAGACTGGCGTCATCGACGCCACTGAGTTTAACGGACCATACAATGATATGGCCTTTGGACTCTGGGAAGTCGCTGATTATTACTACTATCCTGGCTGGCACGAACCTGGCTCTGTTATGGAATTTTTATTCAACAAGGATAAATTCGAAGCCCTGCCAACAGACCTTCAGGAGATCCTTCGTTCCGCAGCGCATGCTGCCGCTTTTGATATGACGAATGAATTCACTGCCCGGAATGCTATTTCATTGAGCGAAATGGTTGAGAAACACGGTGTTGAGCTCAGGGAATTTCCGGATGATCTGATTATCGAACTGAACAGGATTTCACAGGAAGTGATTGATGAATTGGCAGATCTCAGTCCCATGGGTGCGAAGATTCACGCGTCCTATCGGGAATACGAAGCGAGCGTAAAAGGTTTCCATAATGTTTCAGAAGAAGCATTCACGCGAGCCAGAAAACTCTGAAATACAAGAGAATAAAAAGCCGGCAATCGCCGGCTTTTTTGTGTCATAAATTCCGGGAGTTTTTACATTCCCTTGATCAGGTTTGGCAACCAGGTGGTAAGTTCCGGCCATATTGTCAGCAGTCCCAGCATGACAACCTGGATCGCAATAAATGGAATGACCCCTTTATATATCTGTGTTGTCTTGATCGAATCAGGCGCCACACCTCGCAGGTAAAATAATGAAAACCCAAAAGGCGGTGTGAGAAATGAAGTCTGCAGGTTAACTGCCAGCATGACACCAAGCCAGACAGGATCGAGCCCCATAGCAAGAAGTACCGGCCCTACAATTGGTACAACCATGTAAGTGATTTCAATGAAGTCCAGGATAAAACCGAGCAGGAAAACGACCAGCATTACAATTATGGTTGCCATGACAACACCGCCTGGCATATCGGTAAAGATTTCCTCAACAATGATGTCACCACCAAAACCTCTGAAAACAAGCGAGAAAATAGCTGCACCAACCAGGATCATATAGACCATGGCGGTCACTTTTGCCGTTGAAACAGCAACGTCCTTGAAAATAGCCAGGCTTAGCTGACGATTAGCCAGCGCAAGCAATATCGCGCCCAAGCCGCCGACACCGGCAGCTTCTGTAGGGGTCGCAGCACCTGACAGAATAGAGCCCAATACCGCAATGATCAGCAGCAATGGTGGAAAGAGGCTTTTGCTAAGAGTCAGCAAGAGATGCGAATCGCCGGCGGCGTCTTTCAACACCTCATCAGTGGCCGGCGGTGCAGTTTCCGGTTTCAGAATTGCCATGCCCAGCATATAAACGATGTAGAAAAAGACCAGTATCAGCCCTGGAATCATGGCGCCTGCAAAAAGATCCCCAACAGAGACATTCTGCGTGGAGAAAACGCCCATGCGCAATTGCGCCTGCTGGTAGGCATTTGAAATCACATCGCCAAGCAATACCAGGGCAATAGAGGGCGGGATAATCTGGCCAAGCGTACCGGTTGCGCAGATGGTGCCAGTTGCCAGTGAAGGGCTATAACCTGCGCGCAGCATGGTGGGCAAAGAAAGCACGCCCATGGTGACCACGGTCGCACCAACGATACCGGTGCTTGCTGCCAGCAACATGCCAACGAGAATGACGGATATCCCGAGACCGCCACGCATTTTTCCAAACAACAGGGCCATGCCTTCCAGAAGAGCCTCTGCAATCTTGGACTTTTCCAGCATCATGCCCATGAAGACAAACATCGGAACGGCGAACAGGTTGGTGTTAATCATGATGCCGTAGAAGCGGTTGGGAACGGCGCTTAGAAATGCAGGATCAAAAGTGCCGGTCAGCAAACCAATGCCGGCAAAAATCAGGGAAGTGCCAGCCAGGGAAAAAGCCACGGGAAATCCGCACATCAGTACCAGGCAAACAGCAATAAAGAGTAGCAGCGGAATGAATTCCATCAGACGGCACCATCGATATGTTCTGTCTGCGTTTCCGGATCGCCGGCATCGAAGAAAAGAAACAGCGCATTGCGGAGAATCTCAGTGACTCCCTGCAGTATTACCAGACCGGCCATGACGACAATCAGTGTTTTTAACAGGTACACGTATGGAATCCCACCAGCTTCCGGAGAAGTTTCCTTGATGCGCCAGGCCGATGTGACGTAATCCCAGCTTACCCAAAGGATGAATATGGCAACGGGCAGCAAAAGCAACAGACCGCCCAGCATATTGACCCAGGCTTTGTACCTAGGACTTGCAGGACGATAGAAAATATCAACACGCACATGGCCATCATGCTTTAGTGTGAAAGCAGCGGTTAAAAGAAAGAGCAATGCATTGAGATATATGATGCTCTCCTGGATAGCGATTGAGCCGGTATTAAATACATATCGGGTTAATACGATATAGAAAGTCATAAGCACCATGAGGATGGCGCACCATGAGGCTGTCTTGCCGATGGCTTCGGAAAGCCCGTCTGAAAGACGAATAAAAGTTTTAAGAAAATTCAGCACAATTACTCTGTGTTATAGCTTTGCAGCTGAAAGGCCAGGGTGCTGAAATCAGTCAGGGTGAATACAATATCTGTATATACCTTGTTCCCCACCAGAATGGACGGAATTGTCAGCAGGCCGGAATCAAGATCCATTGTTGCCGTGTCCTGTCCCACATCATTCAGCGCAACAATCGTTGTGGTGCTAACCCTGAAAGAAAGACCCGGAAGCTCATTATCAAGAAACATGGATACTCTGTATAACTCATTGCCAATCCAGACAGGCAGGAAAAAACTGCTGGTCAGGGTTGAGTACTGGGCAGTTGTTTCAACATTGGGTCCGCTGCCATCATCAACCGCATCGTCTTCATTAGCGATGACATCTGTTACATAAATTCGATGGACCAGAACAACGTCGTCTGAATCAACACCATCATCATCCTGGTCGGTGAGCGGCAGTTCGCCAAACGCGCTGCCCAGTGTTGTCTGCTGGTTGGAAATAGGAAGGCCTGCAATGGCATCCACAATATCCATCCCGAGAATAACCTGACCGAAAACAGTAAACCCGCCATCCACTGTATCCAGCTGGGAATTATTTCCCAGGTTTATAAACCATTCACTGGTAGCGCTGTTAACCACGCCACCAAGTCTTGCCATGGCGACAGTACCGCGCAGGTTGGAACGGTTGAATTCATTTTGAATGGCATTATCCTTGTCGATGGAGGCGCCAAGGGGGCTGGCCACGTACCCGCCGCCCTGGATGACAAAGCCTGGAACAGAGCGATGCACGATGGTGTCATCATAACGTCCACTGTTTATATAATTGAGGAAATTCTCGACAGTGATTGGCGCTACATCCGGCAGCAGCTGCATGCAGAATTCGCCGACATTGGTATCTACACAAACGGCATCTTCATAGAGCACTTCACCTTCACCTGGAGTCGGTGTATCGCCGCCGGCATCACCATCGGAACCACCGCCGTCTCCATCAGAACCGCCATCTCCACCATCACCGTCACCTCCACCATCACTGCCCCCCAGGAAGTCATCCACCGTACCGTCGAAAATGGTGACATCAGAGATATTTACCCTGACCGAGTTGATGATGGGAATTTCCGGGCCGAGCACGGGGACTTCAGTCAATCCTTCTGGCCCGAACGAAACAGCCGGGAGCGTTGAAATGGCGTTCACAATATCAACTCCGTCACCAATGATGCGGGCAAAAACAGTAGCTCCGGTGCTGGCATCATCAAATTCCGGGTTGTCAGTCAGGTTGATAATGAACTGACTGGTGATCACGTCCGGGTTGGCAGGATCATCTGGCACCATAGCCAGTGTTCCTGCAGTGTTGGGGACACTAGATTCAGGACTGATTGCAGGTCTTTTGAAGATCTCAATCAGCGAGTCAAGATCGCCACCGCCAAGGTCAGCAAATCGGCCGCCCTGAATATAAAAAGGGTCATCGGTTTTCAGTAAATGAAAGAAGGTATTCCTGTAACTGCCCTGGTTTACGTAACCGAGAAAATTCTGTGCAGTGACGGGCGCATCTGTTTCCAGCAGCTCCACACAGATATCGCCGAGGTTGGTTTCAATACAGACCACTGTCTGGGCAGCTGATTGCATAGGAAAAGACAGTAAAATCAATGAGATAACTGCTGGCAGGAATGGTGAGCTGATTAACTTCTTCATGTTGTTTAAAGAACCTAATTACATGAATTTACGGCAAAAATTGAGCGCGCAGAATAGCATAAATCAGCGCTGGATTGTGAAGGACCTGAAGACCCGCCTGATATAGACCAGGTTATAAATTTTACGTTCAATCCTAACTCCTGTTTTGTTAATCGGCTCTTAACAATCATTTAATGGTTTATTAACCCCAGACAGGTTTTCTTTAACACATTGTTTATCTGCTCTTTACATAGGCTCCCTAGACTGCGATTTCTTTGAATTCAATCACGTTCTCTATAAGGGTAATGGAGCAATATCAGAATGAAAGTAAATAATGTATTTAAATTTTCTGGCCTGGTGGCAGCAGTAATGTTTGCAGCCGGTACCCAGGCAGCTGACCCGGACTCGACCAACACGGTACCGGCCTTTGGGTCAAGCGATGCATCATATGCTGGCGGTGCAACAATTAATGGTGACGCCAGCTTCATAAGTACTGTACCAGCCGGTCAGACAGTGGACCTGGTAGGCTTAGTTAATCCTGCTTCTGCCGATGTTGGTGAGACAGGCGATATTCTCGCTATTGTTCAGGTGGGTTCGAGCCTGTTCCAGGCTACTCCTTCCGGGCTGCAATCTCTTTCCATTTCTGATTTTGCCGCGTTGAATATCATTCCTCTTTCCAGTGGGACACTTGCGGCTTCTACTGAAGTAAGAATTACTGACCTTGCTGCAGAAACCGGACTGGATTTGACAGGAAAAAATATCAAGCTTGCTGTAGCTTATGCAACTGGCGGCCAGATCCAGTCATACTCCAAGCCAATACGCGTTTCAGTCGCTGATGCCCCCTCTAATGATGTTTGTCCTGATGGTGAAGCACCGAGCGCTGCTGTGGTACTTGGCGGCAACCAGATTTGTACTCTCACCGGTACCTATGAAGAAGATCTGCACCTGACAGACAACTTTGACTATGTTTTTTCCGGTCTGGTACGCATTGGCAATGATAATGCTGCTGATGTCTCCATCACCATTGACCCGGGTGTTACAACTTACGGTCAGTCTGGTAATGACTTCCTCTGGATCGACCGTGGCGCGAAAATCTATGCCAACGGTACTGCTTCAGATCCAATCACTATGACAAGTGCGACTGACCTTGATGCGACAGCCACTACTCGCGGACAGTGGGGCGGTCTGGTCATTAACGGCAACGCTGTTATCAATGGATGTTCCACAGCACCTTGTGAGTCTGCCGGTGAAGGTAACTCAGGTATGTATGGTGGTACTGATGATTCTGACAGCAGCGGCAGCCTGACCTATCTTCGCGTCAAGTACGCGGGCTTCCTCATCAACGACCTTGATGAGTTGAATGGTATTGCATTCCAGGGAACAGGTTCAGGAACCAATGTTGATTTCGTCCAGGTTCATAACAACCAGGATGATGGTGTTGAGTTCTATGGAGGCTCAACCAGTGCCAAGCACCTTTACCTGACCGGTAACCGTGACGATTCCCTGGACTGGACCCAGGGCTGGAGAGGTAGAGTCCAACACGTAGTCGTTGTGCAGGGTTCTGACACTGGCGACCAGGGCTTTGAAATGGACAACAACGGTGACGCACCTGATTCAACTCCTCGTGCGCAGCCAAGAATTGCCAACGGTACTCTGGTTGGAAATGCCAACACAGATATCGGCCTGCTGATTCGTGAAGGCACCGGTGTCAACTTTCACAACTTCGTGATCACGGGTTTTGGTGATGGTTGTATTGATATCGACCAGACTGAAACTTTCACAGCAGCTGGTACTCCGGATGCCCTGTCAGGGGTAATGACCATGGACTACTCAGTGGTTGACTGTGACACCAACTTCATCGAAGAAGATGGTGACCCGTTCACTGTTCAGGCCTGGTTTGAAGCAGGCAGCGGAAACGTTGAACTGGATACAGGTATGACTGACTACATCAATAGTGATGCGGTGAATGCGCTTATGGCAGTTGACCCGGACACTGTTGATTCCTGGTTTGATTCTACTGATTACCGCGGCGCAGTAGAATCGTCAGCGAACGACTGGACTGAAGGCTGGACATTCCGTCCGCTTTAAAACGCAGTCTGTTAGTTATCTGATGCTGCCGCTGGATAAGCGGCAGCACTCGGTAAAGCAAGAATTAAATAAGGGGAATTTCACTTAGGTGAAATTCCCCTTATTTTTTTAAGGTTCTTTTTTTAAACTGTGTTAGAATGCCGGCGAATTGATCAAAACGCTCGTAAGTTATTGATTATATTAGATTTATTAAGATTAGATTAAGAGTATATAAAGGTTCTTAACAAACCGCTGACAGACGAATTATGATACGAAAGACGCTATCTCTGGCTATTGCCACTGCCATAATTACACCGAATTTATTGATCGCTCAGGATGATGGCCTTGAAGCAGGCCGCTCTGCTCCGATGGGCGACATCACTGAGATTGTCACCCTTGGGGAATTCATCCCGGATGAAAAGCGCGCAACGGCTTCGGTTTCCAATGTCCTGGATTCTGAAGCATTTTCCAGGGCTGGTGACAGCAATGTCGCGGAGGGTCTGAAACGCGTCTCTGGTCTGAACCTGCAAGGTGGCAAATTTGTTTATATTCGCGGTCTGGGTGAGCGTTACTCCAGCACCATCCTTAATGGCTCTACATTACCAAGCCCTGAGCCTATTCGTCGTGTTGTGCCTCTGGATCTTTTTCCGGCAAGTATCATTGACAGCGTACTGGTCCAGAAAACCTTCAGTGCCCAATACCCGGCCGAGTTTGCCGGCGGTGCGATCCAGATGCGTACAAAGGTGGTTCCTGATGAAGCTTTCTTTGAAGTTTCAAGTAGCGTGGGATACAACGGCAATACCACGTTCACGGACGGTTTCACTTATGACGGCGGTGATACTGACTGGATGGGGGTTGATGACGGCAAACGTGATATACCAGGCCCGCTCAATGATGCCATAGCAGGAAACCGTGAGCTGAAAAGAAATAACATTTTTTTTCAGGAAGGCTTTGAGCCGGAAGAACTGGAAGCCATCGGTGAAAGTCTCAATAACGTTTACTCCGTTCAGAAGGAATCCATCAAACCCAATGTCAGCGCATCAACCAGTTTTGGTAATGCCTGGTATGGTGACAACTACCGCATTGGTGGCATGGCTAATCTCAGTTACAACAACAGCTGGGACTCGATCACCGTTAGTCGGAATACTTATGTAGCCGATTCCGAGGGCAATCTTAGCCAGCGTAACGATATGGATTTCACCTCCACGGAGCAGAGTGTGGACACTTCCATGTTCCTGACCGGCGGCATTGATTACAACGATGCCCATTACCTGAAGGCGACTCTTTTGCAGATTCGCAAGATGGATGACCTTGCCGGACAGCAGACCGGTTTCCTGGCCACTGAAGCGACGGAGATTCGCAGTAACCGTCTTGAATGGATCGAGCGTGACCTCCTTTCCCAGCAGCTGGAAGGTGAGCATGTATTTTATGATTTCAATGAATTGACATTGAACTGGCATTACAACGAGTCCAGGGCCAAGCGTGAAGCACCGGATTTCCGCCAGAGTCGCTATGAATATCAGCCGCAGGTTGATGACTTTGTCTTTTCCCTTCGCGCCGATGCCAACCAGCGCTGGTGGTCAGTGCTGGAAGACAACAACGAGGATATTGGCCTGAATGCCAGGATGTTCCTGCAGACACCCTTTGGCACCAGCACGGAAATATCTGCTGGTTTCACCCAGGTGGAAAAAGACCGGGAATCTGAAATTCGCCGCTTCCTGTTTCTGATCAATGGCTCCGACGTCTCTGATTTTGAAAAAAGACAGTTGCCGCTTGAGCAGCTGGTAACTCCTGAAAATATCAGCCAGTCCGGATTTGAGCTGAGGGAAGGCACCAGGGCCACGGATAACTACACAGCTACACAGGAGCTTGATGCCTGGTTTGTGGAGGCCGATATCGAGCTGACTTACTATCTGCGCCTCCTTGCCGGTGTCAGGAATGAAGAGTCCATCCAGTCTGTCTCGACCTTCAACCTTTTTGTCCCGGATGAAGAAATTGTCAGCACACTGGAAAGTGATGATCTGTTCCCGATCGTTACTGCCACCTGGATCCTGGATGATTACAATATGCAGCTCAGGGCAGGTTATTCTGAGACGATTTCACGTCCTGACTTTCGTGAGCTGTCACCAGCGCCCTTTATTGATCCTGTGACGGGTTTTGTCATTGTAGGAAATCCTGACCTGACCGTGGGTTATATCAAGAATTATGATGCCCGTTGGGAATGGTATTTTTCTGCAGATGAAAGCCTTTCCATTGGCCTGTTTTACAAGGAATTTCAAACGCCGATTGAGGCCGTCATTGAACTGGGAGCAGCCAATCAGCGTACTTTTATCAATGCCCAGAGTGGTGAAACCCGCGGTATCGAGTTTGACGCCTTCCGTTGGCTCGACTTTATTAACCGCGACTGGGCCAACTGGTATGTTTCTGCCAACCTGACCCTGATTGATTCAGAAGTGACTATCCGCCCTGAAGATGCCGGGCTGGTCACCAATCAGACCCGTGCCCTGCAAGGCCAGGCGGACTATATCTTCAACGTGCAGTTGGGTATGGATGACAACTTCCGTCACAAGGCCAGCCTTGTGTACCACATTACTGGCGAGAAGATTCGTGAGGTGGGCATCCTTGGGCAGCCTGATGTGATGGACCAGCCTTATGGTGAATTGGACTTTAACTATACCCGCTACATGGGTGAACACTGGACGCTTAACTTTCAGGCCAAGAACCTGCTGAACAAGAGACGGGAAACCACACAGGGCGGTTTTGACGTTAATAGCCTGTTTGAAGGCCGCAATGCCAGCCTGGGCGTTAATTACGTTTTCTAAATTAAATAGCCCGAATAAAAAGCCGGCCTCTTGGCCGGCTTTTTTGTGCCTTGGTAATAAAAGAAAACTTCAGTCCAGGTATATCAGGCGATAACTCATCCATACCAGAATGATCGTCACCAGAATGACAAGGAACGCGAGCAAGCTGTAGCAAGCGAGGATCATGCGTGAACCCAGTCGGGTGATGAAGTCATCATGGGGCAGCACAGGCGGTGGTATTTGCTGAAATAGCTGGATAAAGGAAAACAGCATCATGCCCCAGAGTGTGAGCACGAGAGAGGGCTCCAAAAAATGCCCCAGTTCGCCTTCAGCAAGGAAGAGGCTTGTAAACACGCCACCAACACCCACTACTCCGATAACGACGGCAAGCGGGCGACACCAGAGCATGCGCCTGGCGATTCGGTGAAGGGCTAACAACATAACTATTGGATAATAAAAACCTGCACGTAGAGTGCAGGTTTTTAGTTTTCATGGCAATGCCGAAAAACCTGAATCAGGATTTGGCTATTCTTCGATGTGAACGATCAGAAGGTCACAACCGACACCATGAGTGACGCTGGATGAAGTTGATCCGAATAATAGATCAAGCCCATGGCGACCATGGCCACCCATGACGATCAGGTCTGCTTCAATTTCCTTTGCCAGTTCACGAATTTCCCTGGCAGGCTGTCCCAGCACGGTATGCAGGCGATGCTCAGGAATGTCGATATTGGCTCCCATTTCATGCAGTGTAGACTTAGCCTGCTTGGTGACTTCCTCGTGCAGGCCCTCGATGTCCACGCTGGTGACCTCTACCGCATAGCCCACAGCAATGGGCTCTATGACGTGAACCATACTGAGTTCAGCACCGTATTGTTTAGCCAGGTTCCTGGCTTTATCCACGATCACGGCTGAGTCCTGTGAAAGGTCAACAGCGACCAAAATAGTTTTGTATAAATTCATGGCTTAACACCCGTATGAATGAATTTGTTGAACCAGATTACAGATTATCGCCGCTGAGGACAAGGTTGCTTGATATAGGACAAACCGGGTGAAAGCTGTGATTCACCCTGATACCATGGCGCGGTTTTAAAGCAGCAATCCTGGAAAAAAAGCAGAAAAATGTCAGAAGAAACGCCTGAAAAACAACCTGGAAGCAAGGATGAAACTAGGTGGATCCAGCTGGTAGCAGGTACCGACAGCGAGGGTGCGCCGGTGCTTGAAAAGCTTGAGGTGAAATTGACGGACATGGGCGCTTTTGAATTGCTACGCTCCCCGCTGTTTGTGAGAGACCTCGCTGCGGGTGATATTTTTTCCTGTGCTCAGGATAACCCTGCGGATTACCAGATCATGAAACGCAGTGGCAACCTGGCGATACGCATTTTCAGAAAACAGGACATTGATCTGCTGGAACAATACCTCACTCCCCAGGTGGAAAAACATGGAGGCTCATTGGACTGCAAAACGGAAAGAGCACTGGCTTACAGCCTGCATGTTAATATTGGATTCGCCGACATTGAGCGACTCTTCGATAGCGCAATGGCTAAATTCCAGGACTCTGTCTGGTATTACGGCAATATTTATGACCGGCGCGACGGTGTCACACCCTTGCAATGGTGGGATGAATTTCTCAACCAGGTTTGACCCAATTCATTAACCCTACTATTTAATAAAGGAAACTCGAATCACCATGCTGATTGTTATTTCTCCGGCCAAGACACTGGATCTGGAAAGCGACTACAAGGCGCCTGAATTATCACAGCCCGAGTTTCTTGGTGACACGCGTAAACTGGTCAAGCAGATGCGCACGTATTCCTCCAGCGATCTAAAAAAACTGATGAACACCAGTGACACTATCAGCGAGCTGAATGTGGATCGTTACAAAAAATGGAAGACACCTTTCAGGGAGGATAACGCCAGGCCTTCGATTTTCACCTTCAAGGGTGATGTGTACACGGGCCTTGAAGCTGAAAAGCTCAGTAAAAAGGATCTTGAGTATGCGCAGGATCATCTGAGGATTCTTTCGGGGTTGTATGGCTCGCTGAAACCACTGGACCTGATGCAGGCATACCGCCTGGAAATGGGTACGGCACTGAAAACCGAGCGCGGTAAAAACCTGTACGAATTCTGGGGCGACAAAGTGACGAAATCCATCAATCGCGATCTGAAATCCACGGGAGAAGATGTGCTGGTTAACCTGGCGTCCAATGAGTATTTCAGCGTACTGGATAAGAAAGCATTAAATGCCCGGGTGGTTCAGCCGGTTTTCAAGGATTTCAGCAGTGGCAAATACCGAGTGCTGAGCTTTTTTGCCAAAAAAGCCAGGGGTCAGATGGCGGCCTGGATAATCAAAAACCGTATTGAAGAGGCAAGTGAGCTGTCAACGTTCGGGCTCGATGGTTACCGCTATAGCAAGACAGAATCGACAGAGGAAAAACCTGTTTTTCTGCGCAAGCAGAAATAGGGGGCTATACCCCGATATTGCCCAGCGTGTTGATGATTTCCCGAATGATTTTGGACGCCATCGGGTGATCTTCCTCCACTTCCTGCAGCAGCAATTCGGCAGTTTCCTCGAAATCAGCAGGAGGTTTAGGCCCCTCCCACTCGGCGAGCTGGCTTTGCATTTGCGCAAGCATGGCTTCCTGCTGGGGGCTGGTGTCACTGTCTGCAAATCGGTCGTGTAACTGGCCTAGCAGGCCTTCGATATGTTGTTTTGGCATAATACGGCTTCCTCTTTTGTGCCAGTGTAAATCAATTCACAAACGAACTCTTGTGCTATGTCAAAACCTTTCTCCCAGGCCTGTGAAAACAACAAGGCAGTCATTCTTGAGGTCATTCGCAGGTATTTTGATGCAGGCAGCACTGTGCTCGAGATTGGCAGTTATACAGCGCAGCATATTCAGTTTTTTGCAGAACATCTTGCCAGGGTGAGCTGGCAACCCACCGAAATTGAAAGCAACATGGCATTACTTCAGGCGGGACTTGAAGGGTGTGCCAGCAATAATATCCTGCCGCCGATGACGCTGGAAGTGCAGATGAATCCCTGGCCAGTAAAAGCAGTAGACAATATCTTCAGTGCCAACACCCTGCACATCATGGCTGAACAATTTGTTGTGGAATTTATTCGTGGTGTCGGTGAAGTGCTCAGACCGGGTGGATACCTGTGTGTATATGGGCCATTCAAATATGCAGGCCGTTACACCAGTGACAGCAATGCCCGGTTCCAGGAATGGTTGCAGCTACAGGATCCGGTAAGCGGTATTCGTGATTTTGAGTTAGTAAATGACCTGGCAAAAAAAGCGGGAATGGGGCTTGTCGACGATCACGCCATGCCGGCCAATAACCAGTTACTTGCCTGGGTAAAAAAGGGTTAGTCGTCGTTCTGTTTGAATGGCAGGTAGTTGAACGCTTCTTCCTGGTAACGTCGAATGTATTTTTCTTCATCGGCCAGGAAACGACTGATGGCATGATCAAAGTCGGGGTTATCAATCCAGTGGTTGGACCATGTCAGTACCGGCTCAAAACCACGTTGAATCTTATGTTCTCCCTGGGCGCCTGAATCAAAGCGTTTTAACCCTTTTTCAATACAGTATTCGATGCCCTGGTAGTAGCAGGTCTCGAAATGCAGGAACTGGTATTCCTCTGTACAACCCCAGTAACGACCATAGAGCGTATCTTCACCAACAAAACTCAAGGCGCCGGCAATATATTCCCCTTCCTTTTTGGCAAGGATGAGCAAGAGGTTTTCGGGCATGATTTCGCCGGCCCGGATAAAAAATTCATCAGTCAGGTAAGGCGAGCGACCCCTGACGAAATAGGTGCTCTGGTAAAAAAGGTAAAACTTTTCCCATTGCAGGGGAGTGATGTCAGGGCCGGCAATTTTTTCAAAGCTTATTCCTGCGTCCAGGATTTTCTGCCGCTCCTTGCGGATATTTTTTCGCTTCCTTGACGCAAAACGTTCAAGAAAATCATCGAAACTGCAGTAGCCTTTGTTGAACCACTGATACTGGCAACCGATCCTGTCCTGAATACCCAGTGCCTTGAAGGCGTCGCTTTCATGCTGCTCCGGAAACAGGATATGCCAGCTTGAGGCATTCAGTTTTTTTGCCTGCTGCGGAATATAAACACTTAACAGCCTGTAGATTTCATCGGCATCCTGATCTGGTGCGATACAGATTCTTGGTCCCGGACAGGGGGTGAAAGGGATTGCGGTGACCAGTTTCGGGTAATAATCCATACCATGTCGTTGATAGGCATCTGCCCATGACCAGTCAAAGACATACTCACCACGCGAGTTGTCCTTGAGAAACATGGGCATGATGGCAACGGGTTTGCTGTTTTCCTCAGTCCCCTTTTCAATCACTACGTGGAAGGGCTGCCATCCAGTAATGGCCGTAGTGCTACTGCTTTTTTCCAGTGCCAGGAAAAATCCATGCCGCATGAACGGGTATGCTTTTCCGGCAAGCGCATCCCAGTCTTCAGCATTGATTTCAGAAATGCTGGTCAGAAAACGCAGTTGGTAGCTGTCAGAGGTCAATCGAGTGCCTGTACTGTATGTTAGTGATGGCTATTGTAGGCACGTAATGCCTTCTCCTTCCAGATACGTTGTTCTAATCAAAGGAGATTGCAATGATTACCTATAAAAGTATTTACTCAAACCCGATGCTGCATTAGTTTAACGGTCTGAATTCATCCCCGGAAATTACCATGGCACAAGCGTTGTCTGCAGTTGAAAGAGTGTCAGTGCATGGCGGACATAGTGGCCAGTTTTGCCACCATGCCAGCGACAAGCTGGAAGATGTGATTCGCGCCTATATTGATGCCGGGTTTTCCTGGGTGGGAATCACTGAGCATATGGCGCCACTGTCCAATGCTGTGCGCTATCCCGATGAGGCTGAAAACGATCTCAGCGCAGATTTTCTCCTGGACAGGTTTCGCACCTATTTCAGGGAGTGCCGCAGCCTGCAGCAAAAGTACAGCAACAAGATCGAAATCTATTCTGCCTTTGAAACGGAAACCTATGATGGCTCCTCGGTCTTTGTCAGGGAGCTGGTAGAAGAACTCAAGCCAGACTACCTGGTGGGCTCGGTGCATCATGTCAATGGCATCTGTATCGATTATGACCATGCTAACTTCAACAGGGCAGTGAAAGACTCAGGCAGCCTTGAAGCACTTTACCAGGATTATTTCGATAGCCAGTTTGAAATGCTCCAGGACCTTGAACCTTCCGTGGTGGGTCATTTTGACCTGATTCGAAAATATGATCCGGATTACCTGGAGACCCTCGGCAAGCCGGGTGTCTGGGAGCGTATCGAACGCAACCTGGATTTTATTTCCGAGTGCGGGCTGATCCTCGACTTCAATCTGCGCGGTTTCGACAAGGCAACGGAGCAATATCCATCCATGCCTGTGCTTGAAGCCGCTCTTGAACTGGATATCGATGTTGTTCCTGGCGACGATTCTCATGGGGTCAGTTCCGTAGGCCGGAACTATGAGAAGGGCGTTGAGATACTCAGCAGCCTGGGTGCCAGTCTTGAATGGCAAAAACCCGCGCTTATTCAATACACGTAGTGACAATAGTTATTAATGTTAACCATAGAAGGATGAAGCCATGACAGATTACCAGGGAAGCTGCCATTGCGGCGCTGTCACGTTCACCTTTTCTACGGACGGGGAGATCACCTCAGGATTGAGTTGTAACTGTTCCTATTGCGCACGCCGGGCGGCCATCATGCTGAACCCACCCATTGCTGATGCGGATCTTCACCGCGAAATAAAAGGAGACGCGTTGTCTTGCTACCAGTTCGGTGAAAAAGTAGCGAAGCATTACTATTGCAACCAGTGCGGCAATTACACCTTTCACGAAACCATGCGCAAGCCCGGCTACTTTCGTGTGAACCTGGGGTGTGTTGATGGGATAGAGTCTTTCGAATTGGACAGAGAGGTTTTTAATGGCAAGGAGCTTCTATAAAGCTACTAGCCTCTAGCCTCTAGCGGCTAAGGTATAAAAAGATCCACCGCCGTAAAAAAGAAAATAATCATTCCCACCTTGTTGTTATTCAGAAAAGCGCGGAAACAATCCCTGGGATGTCGTTTCCAGGTGAGAAATTGCTGGTAGGCAAACAGACAGGCTGCCAGGAACAAACCAAACTGGTACCACCCGCCCAGGCCAAAGGGCTCTGCTGCCAGTGACATGGCGACAAGGAAGAATACCTGCAGCGTACCGATAACAAAAATATCCGTCTCGGCAAAAAGTATGGCGGTGGATTTCACCCCGATTTTCAGATCATCATTCCTGTCCACCATGGCATATTGTGTGTCGTAAACCACGGTCCAAAGAAAGTTGGCTGTGTAGAGCAGCCAGGCATAGACCGGGAGCTCACCGGTCTGCGCCGTAAATGCCATTATCCCGCCCCAGGAAAAAGCCGCTCCCAGGAATAACTGTGCCAGGTGGGTAAAGCGCTTGGCAAAAGGATACAGCAGCGCCAGGCCCAGGCCTGCGAAAGACATATAGACTGTGAGTCGATTGGTCAGCAGTACAAGTGCAAAGGCCAGCAAGCATAGCAGGGCGCATAGCACCAGCGCCTCCTTACCGGTAATACTTCCCGTGGCCAATGGGCGGTCTTTTGTTCTTTCCACGTGGCCGTCAAAGTCCCGATCTGCGTAATCATTGATGCAGCAGCCCGCCGCACGCATGAGGGTTGTGCCCAGGATGAAAATCACCAGAAGCTTGAAGTCGGGTATGCCTTCTGCAGCAATCCATAAACACCAGAGTGTCGGCCAGAGCAGCAGGAAAATACCGATGGGCCGATCCATGCGCATCAGCCGCCAGTATTCAGGCAGGTGTGCATAGGTGATCGGGAAGCGTTTCTGGAAACCCTGCCTGCTGCTTTCCCAGAGTCCGTTCAGAAAAGTACGGCTGCGGGCAAGGTATTGTGTCTGGGGCATGTCATTCAAACCATGTGTGAATAGCGAAGCATTATAGACCTACAACCCGTGCCATTGAATAACGTTGAATCCGTTGTTCTAATGGGTCCTTCTCTATCAGGAGTCATCATGAAACTGAAACTGCACTGGCAAATTCTTATCGCCATTGTTCTCGCAGGTATTGCAGGCACATTGACCGGCACTGAAGCCACTATCATGGGCATCAGATTCCTGGATATATACGACTTCATCGGCACTCTGTTCATGAATGCCCTGCGGATGATCATCGTACCCCTGATCATGTCATCGATCATTATCGGGATCGCCACCCTCGGTAATGGCAACGATCTGGGACGACTGGGCGGCAAGACCATCCTTTATTATGCCTTCTCGAGCACAGCAGCCATTCTGGTAGGCCTCTTCTTTGTTAACCTGTTTACACCGGGAATTTCCAATGGCCAGCCAGTGGGTGATGCACTCAATCTCACCCTGGACTCGGCAGAAGTCAGCTCAGCGGTTGCCGCTGTAGAAGGCCGCGGGAGCGGCGATATTGTGCAGATCTTTCTGCGCATGGTGCCAACCAATATTGTCCAGGCAGCAGCAGATGGGCAGATGCTGGGACTGATTTTTTTCAGCCTGGTGTTTGGCTTTTTCATGACCCGTATCCCGCAGAAACAAAGCGAAGCGCTTCGTAACCTGTGGAGCGGGGTCTTTGAAACCATGATGCGCATTACCATGTGGGTGATGGCATTTGCCCCTTATGGTGTTTTTGGTCTTGTAGCTGAGACAGTCGCCTCCACAGGCTTTGCGGCTTTCAAGCCCTTGCTGGTGTTTTTCTTTACGGTGCTGCTGGCACTGGGTGCGCATACCTTTATCGTATTGCCGCTGGTACTGAAATACGTGGCCGGCGTGAATCCACTTAATCATTACAAAGCCATGGCGCCGGCCATGCTCATGGCGTTTTCATCGGCGTCATCCTCAGGCACCTTGCCCTTGACCATGGAGTGTGTGGAGAAAAATGCCGGTGTCTCCAACCGGACCACCAGCTTTGTGTTGCCGCTGGGGGCTACCATCAACATGGACGGCACAGCGCTTTATGAATGCGTCGCCGCGATTTTCCTCGCCCAGGCCTATGGCCTGGAGATGACCTTCGCCACACAGTTCACTGTGGTACTCATTGCGCTGCTGACATCCATCGGTGTTGCCGGCATACCTGCCGCCAGCCTGGTGGCGATCACCGTCATCCTCACGGCTATTGGCTTGCCAGTGGAAGCTATAGGGCTGTTGCTAGTGACAGACCGCGTGCTGGACATGTGCCGCACGTCGGTGAATATCTTCAGTGACTCCTGTGGCGCTGTTCTCATCGGCCGCAGCGAAGGGGAAACGGGCATCCTGACCGGCACCAATCCTTCAGGGCTTACGTAACCAGCGTTTCACTACCCGGTTCCACCACATGATGGCACCGGTCACGAACATGGCAGCGGGCGCAATGCCAAAAAAGGCCCAGGTGGCCTTGACGGCCTGATCACAAAACCCGGGTCCCTCGCAGAAGAGCCCGATGCCATTGATGCGGCCAAAATGAGAAAAGGCCAGCCAGTAAAGCGCCTTGTCTATAAAACGCTCCCCGGCATTTTCGTTATTCAGAACAAAGGTTCTGTCTGCCCATGCATGGAAGGATTCCGGAAAGCACAGGTAAATACCGCTCAGGGAAAAGATGAAAATGAAAAGGAATGTCCAGAAGCCCATCATGTTATGCAGATCCCAGGTAAAGCGCTTCCAGCCCACACCTCTATGAAGGACAAGACTTCGCCGCCATCGCTTCCTGCCGGGCCACCAGATCACCAGGCCGGTCATGGCAACCAGGATCACGCCCATGGCACCGATACCATTGATGACCTGGCCGGTTCGCCCCGCGAGGAAGTTGTCATGGATTTCGATCAGCCCGGATACAAACATGACCCCGGTAGAAACGGCCTTGCCGACATCCTCACCGGTATTGGGATCAAACAGGCGCTCAATGGTGTCGTCATCCTTTTTTAACCAGATGAGCGTGGCATGGTCCGGGTTGTAGTGAGGAGAAAGGCGGGAAACACTGTAACCGGGATACGCAGAAATCGCGGCATTCTTCAGATCAGCCTCGCTCAGGGCAGGCCCCGGCGCTTCTGAAATATAGGGTTCGGGCGTCACCCATAGATAAAGTTCGTTGCGATAAACAAGGACGCTGCCGGTGACACTGATGAAAAAAATATAAAGGCCAAGCGCGATTCCTGCCCAGAGGTGTATTTGGAATAACGTCTTTCGTAATAGTGTTTTTCGCGGCGTGTCGAGCCAGCGAGCCCATGCAGAAGAGGCCGAACTTGATGTATTTGTTGAATTCATATCATCAGAATACCGCAGGGATAGTGGGGAGGTTTGACAACAATCAACAGATTAAAGGAAAACCCTTAACCGGATTTTCCACTTCATACTCAATCCTGTGTTGCTCATCAATTCAGCACCAGGCGGTAGTTGACCGATATCTGGCCTTCAGGTGATATTGATTCACCCTCATGCTGAAAACCCAGTCGCTCCAGCAAGCCATGGGAGCTGGTATTGTCTGGACTGCTGATAGCAATCAGTTCAGTTAAGCCAAGGTCCTTGCGGGCATAACTGATGACAGCTTCTGAAGCTTCCCTGGCATAGCCCTGACCCCAGTACTGTTCAAGAAGCGCAAAACCCAGGTCAGGTTGTACCAGGTAATCGCGCTTGATCAGGCCACAGATACCGATGGGTGTTGCTGTCTTTTGCAGCTCAACGACCCAGAAGCCAAGGCCCGTGCCATAACCTGGAATAATTCTGTCCTGCAGATAGGTGCGGGCTGCAGATTCCGAGTCAACGTCATGGCTGCGAATGAATCGACTCCAGGATGGCTCGGTTAAAAGGCGCAGCATAAAACCGGCATCTTCGGCGGTGGCTTCACGTAATGAAAGGCGGGTCGAAGGTGCGGGCTGCATCAATAATATCTATTAACCCTGGTGCCGGTAAACAGCGCGTTCGTGGGAAAAAGCCTTGAAGCCAAAGTGGCCGTGGTAGCTTCCCATGCCGCTGCCATTGACTCCGCCAAAGGGCAGGTTGTTTTCCAGATAGTGAGAGAACACGCCATTTACAGTGACTCCCCCTGACGAGGTTCGCTTCAACACCTTGTCGATATTGTCAGGGTTTGGGGAATACACATAGAGTGCGAGAGGCTTGTCGCGCTGCTCGATGTATTCAATGGCTTCATCCAGGTCGTTGTAAGTCATGACCGGTAGTACAGGACCAAAAATTTCCTCCTGCAGGATTGCCATATCCGGTGTGACATCCGTGAGCATGGTGGGGTGCACGGTCAGATCGTTTTCTTCCAGTTCGCCGCCAACTGCAACATTTGCTCCCTTGGCGATTGCATCTTCAAACAGACCTTTCACACGGGAAAAATTTTGCGGGTTGACGATCTGCGCAATGTTTTCCTTCTTTATATTGCCAGAGTCGTCGTAAAGATTTTCCTGCACCTTTGCCTTGAAGGTGTTAACCAATGTGTCTTTCTGGCTTTCCTTCACAAACACATAATCAGGGCAGATACAGGCCTGACCACCATTGAATTGCTTGGCGCCGGCAAGATCTGTGGCAATCTTCTCGACATCGGCCCCGTCATCAACAATGACCGGTGACTTGCCGCCCAGCTCAAGAGTGACGGTTGCAAGGTTTTTCGCAGCGGCGGCCATAACCAGCTTGCCTACGCGAGTGCTGCCAGTGAAGAAGATATGGTTGAAAGGCAGCTCCAGCAGGTCAGTGGCGACACTGACGTCACCTTCGAAGAGCGTGGCTTCCTTTTCGTCAAACACTTCGCTGATTATTTTTCCAGCCACGCTGGCTGTGGCGGGACAAAGGTCAGTCAGCTTGATCATGCAGCAGTTGCCGGCAGCAATGGCCGCAGCAACCGGGCCAAGGACCAGCCCCAGCGGGAAATTCCAGGGGCCAAGAATCAGGCATACACCACGCGCTTCGTAGATGATCTGCGCGCTGTCCTCAGGATTCATGGACGTGGGTACTTCTACGGGGCTCATCCAGTCGTCGAGATTATCGATATTGCGCTGGATATTCCCGACGACATTCATCACCTCGGTGATACGCACTTCCTGCTCCGGTTTGCGCGTGTCTTTTTGCACAGCCGCAACGATTTCATCGGCGTGAGCTTCTACGGACTCTTTCAGTTTTGTCAGCAGCGCCTTGCGCTCATCGGCAGAGGAAGCCTTCATGGTCCACTGGTACTGCTGTTGTAGATCAAAGATACGTTTCATGTCGGATGGTGAACTGGACATAGTGTTCCTCTTAAACAAAAAATTGAAAATGAATAGTGCTGGTCGTTTTATTACGAAGCAAAATGGCGTGAAAGATTAAACGGTTTTTAAGGGCTTAGCTACAGGGCTCCATGATTAATTCAACAAACGATTTTCGATAGGTGCCTGAACCATAATCATTGGGCCAGTCAAAAAAATATTTAAAAATCGACCCGGTGCAAACAGCTTGAATGCCGGTCAGATTTGCTTCCCAGATTTCCTGATCTAAAACGCCCTGTTGATTCTGGTAATGTAAATTTTCAAAATAGCGCAGGATATATTCTATCCATTCAAGCCCTTTTAGCTCTTCGTCACTTGTCAGGACCAAGTCATTATTGAGCTTGAAAATAATTTCTTCTACGCCGTTGTCCCGATATATTTTGCGGTGCTCAACTGCCATTAGTGTCCTGGTGGTACTTGCTTCTGTTTGTAAAGAAACCTGGGTTTGGTTCAGCTCAATAACAACAACAATAATGCCGATGATTACGCCCAAATTTGCTGCAAGTGCCAGCCAGTGGTTTAGTTTTTCCAGGTTCATAAACTTGTCTTCCAGTTATACTTTTATAAATACTTCACATTGATGATTTTTATACGTGCCCATACTGCTCAGTTCCTGCCAGCCAGCGTTTGATTAACGGTTCGATAAATTCGGGATTAGATATTTTGATTTTTTCTGCCCAGAGTTTCACCAGGGGCTGCAGGTGCGCATCTCTTAATAGGTCCGCGAGCTTGAATTCCATGAGTCCGGTCTGGCGTGTGCCAAGTACTTCGCCGGGACCGCGAATTTCAAGATCCTTTTCGGCAATGAAGAAGCCATCGTTGCTCTGGCGCATGATGGATAGACGCTCCTTTCCCACATCGTTCAAGGGGGCTTTATAGAGCAGCACGCAATGACTCTCCACGCTGCCTCGGCCAACACGTCCGCGCAACTGGTGCAGTTGTGCCAGGCCAAGTCGTTCCGGGTTTTCAATAACCATCAGGCTGGCGTTGGGGACATCCACACCCACTTCAATAACAGTGGTTGCAATGAGTAATTGTGTCTCACCGTTTTTAAAGGCCTGCATCACGTCCGCTTTTTCCTTTGGCTTCATGCGACCATGGATCAGGCCAATATTGATACCTGCCAGCCGGGTTTGCATATCAGTGTAGGTGGCTTCGGCAGCCTGGCACTGAAGGGCTTCTGATTCCTCGATCAATGTGCAAACCCAGTAAGCCTGTTTGCCTTCGCTACAAGCGGCACGAATG